>Ga0247783_1000004_pt1 | contig 75149 bp, 74 predicted proteins | sample UWRJL064202C5_FD_179911 | JGI IMG/M metagenome (GOLD analysis project Ga0247783, IMG submission 179911) | Plant litter microbial communities from Arlington Agricultural Research Station in Wisconsin, United States - UWRJ-L064-202C-5 | ecosystem: Environmental > Terrestrial > Plant litter >...
AGCGAGACGGTACCGATGCGCATTAGCGTGCGCGCGTCGCGATCGCGGAAGACGAAAATCGACAACGCGCCGGTCCCCGCGAGGACGAAGAGTCCGAGGCCGCCGAGCAGGATCGAGTTCGAACCCGCGAGCTCCGCGATGACCTTCGGCCCGAGCGACGCGTAGAAGCCGCCGAGCGCCCACACGGCGACGAGCGCCGGGGCGGCGCGCAGCAGCGGCCCGCGAACGTGCGCCGGCACACCCACATCCGGCCACAACGACGAGAGCGCACCGGGACGCAGGCTCGCCGTCTCGGCGACGAACCAGACCGCGACCGCCTGCGCGATGAACACGAGCCCGAGGACGGCATAGACGAGGTGGAGCGGCGCCGGCAGGTAGCTGACCATCAGCCCGGCGATCACGCCGCCGAACGCGGTGCCGATCATCGGCGCGACCGAATTCGCGACGGTGCCGCGCGCGCGGTCGATGTCGAGCAGGCCGGCGCCCACCGCCGCGATCGCCGCCCCCGCGGACAGGCCCTGGATCACGCGCCCGAAGAGCAAGGCCGTCAACCCGTCGGCCGTCGCGAAGGTCGCCATCGCGACCGCCTGTGCGACGGCGGCGACGATCAGCACCGGGCGGCGACCGACGTGGTCGGACACGCGTCCCGCGACGAGCAGGGAGCCGAGCACCGCGATCGCGTAGACCGCGAACACGGTCGTCAACATCGTCGACGAGAAGCCCCAGCGCGCCTGGTAGACCGCGTACAACGGCGTCGGTGCGCTCGATCCGGCGAGGAAGGTCAGCGTGATGGACGCCTTCAGGAAGAACGCGATCCGCGGCGACAGACGCGCACGCGACGGCAGCCGGAGCCACGTCGCCGCGATGGATCCCGCTCGCGATGGAACGTGCCCGACCGCGCCTGAGTTCAGGCAACCCGCTTCGCTCGCCATGTCGCTGCTCCGTGTAAACAGACAGGTCTGTCTGATTAGCTTGCAGTGTACAGACCTGTCTGGTAACGTCAAGCGCATGACGAAGAAACTTCCATCGGGCCCCGCGACGCCGCGCGGCGACACCGGCGTGGCCGCGTCCCGCGCGTCGGCCCGCGAACGCCTCCTCGCGGCCGCCGACGAGCTGTTCTACGAAGGCGGCGTCCACTCGGTCGGGATCGACCGGATCATCGAACACGCCGGGGTGGCGAAGGCGTCGCTGTACGACAACTTCGGCAGCAAGGACGAATTGATCAGCGCCTACCTGGCGGCCCGCCACGACGCGCGCGCGGCCCGCGTCGAAAAGGCGGTCGCGCGTCATCAGGATCCGCGCGACCGCGTGCTGGCCGTCTTCGACGCGTTGGGCGAAACGCTCGCGGATTCCCGTTATCGGGGCTGCGCCTTCGCCCGCGCGGGGGCGGAACAACGGCCCAGCGACGGCGTGCGCACGGTGTGCGACACGGCGCGCGACTGGATGCGCGACCTGTTCGCCGACTTGGTGCGGGACGCCGGCGCCGCGCGGCCCGACGCGTTGGCGCGGCAGCTGCAGATGCTCTACGACGGCGCGGCGGTATCGGGCCAGCACGACCGCGACCCGGCGATCGCGAAGGCCGCGCGCACGGCCGCCGCCCTGCTGCTCGACGCCGCGATCGCCGCGCGACGCAACGCGCGCTAGGTGCGCGCGCCCGCGCCGCGCAACGTTGGAATACCGATGGCCCTCGGGTCTTGCACTCCCGGGGACGGTCCGACGCCGACCTGTCACGGCCGTTCACGTGGTCAATGCGGCGCAACACCGGGTGAGGGAGAGTCCCCCGGAAATACTCACGGTTGTTAATATCGGTTCGCGCGCGGCTCCCCGGTCGGCGCGCCCCAGAACAACAACGACGATGCGCCTCGCCGGCCGTGCCGGCAAGGTTCGCGGCGTTCGTGTGCGTTCGATTCCCGTTCAACCGATGCAGACGCGCCAGCAGAAGCCCCTCGCCCTTCCGATGACCGCGCGTGCCGCGTCCGGCGCGCCGGGCCGACCGCCGCGAGATCCGCGATGCTGATCGGCATCGTCCGCGTCGCGCTGCACCGCCCGTACACGTTCGTCGTGCTTGCGCTGCTGCTGATGATCGTCGGCCCGCTGGCCGCGATGCGGACGCCGACGGACATCTTTCCGGAAATCCGCATCCCGGTCATCGCGACCGCATGGCAGTACACCGGCCTGCCACCGGACCAGATGGCCGGACGGATCGTCACGCTGTTCGAACGCGGCCTCACCACGACCGTCAACGACATCGAGCACATCGAGGCGAACTCGTACGCGGGGATCGGGATCGTCAAGATCTTCTTCCAGCCCGGCGTGAACGTGCCGGTCGCGAACGCGCAGGTCACCGCGATCGCGCAGGTCGCCGTGCGCCAGATGCCGCCCGGCATCACGCCGCCGCTGATCCTGAACTACAACGCGTCGACCGTGCCGATCCTGCAATTGGCGCTCTCGGGCGCCGGACTGTCCGAGCAGGCGCTGTTCGACACCGCGGTCAACACCTTGCGTCCGCAACTGATCACCGTCGCGGGCGCGGCCATCCCCTTCCCGTACGGCGGCAAGCAACGCCAGGTCCAGATCGACCTGGACGCGAAGGCGATGCAGGCTCGCGGGCTGTCGGCGCAGGACGTCGCGAACGCGCTCGCGGCGCAGAACATCATCATCCCGGTCGGCACCCAGAAGATCGGCAGCTTCGAATACACGCTGCAGCTCAACAACGCGCCGAGCGTCATCGCCGATCTCGGCAACCTCCCGATCAAGGTCGTCAACGGCGCGACCGTGTACATCCGCGACGTCGCGAACGTCCGCGACGGCAACGCGCCGCAGACGAACGTCGTCCACGTCGACGGCGCGCGCTCGGTGCTGATGTCGGTGCTCAAGAACGGCGCGACGTCGACGCTCGCGATCGTCGACGGGGTGCGCGCGAAGGTGCTCGCGGCGAAGAGCACGCTGCCCGATGCGCTCAACGTCGTCCCGATCAACGACCAGTCCTTGTTCGTGCGCGCGGCGATCAGCGGCGTCGCGATCGAAGGCGCGATCGCGGCCGCGCTGACGAGCGTGATGATCCTGCTGTTTCTCGGCAGCTGGCGCTCGACGGTGATCATCGCGGTCTCGATCCCGTTGTCGATCCTCGGGTCGATCATCGCGTTGTCGGCGATCGGCGAGACGCTGAACATCATGACGCTCGGTGGCCTCGCGCTCGCGGTCGGCATCCTCGTCGACGACGCGACGGTCACGATCGAGAACATCAACTGGCATCTCGAGCATGGCAAGGACGTCGAGACGTCGATCATGGACGGCGCCGCGCAGATCGTCACGCCGGCCTTCGTCTCGCTGCTGTGCATCTGCATCGTGTTCGTGCCGATGTTCTTCCTGTCGGGCGTCGCGCGCTTCCTGTTCGTGCCGATGGCCGAGGCCGTGATGTTCGCGATGGCCTGCTCGTTCGTGCTGTCGCGCACGCTCGTACCGACGATGGCGAACTTCCTGCTCAAGCCGCACGCCGTCGACGACGAGCACGCCACGGCGTCGCGCAATCCGCTCAAGCGCTTCCAGCAGGCTTTCGAGGCGCGCTTCGAGCGCGTGCGCGCCGGCTACCGCGACGTGCTCGAGCTCGCACTCGGCCATCGCAAGGTCTTCGTCATCGGGTTCATGACGGTCGTGCTCGCGTCGTTCGCACTCGCGCCCTTCCTCGGCCGCGACTTCTTCCCGGCGGTGGACGGCGGCCAGGTGCTGATGCACGTGCGCGTCCCGGTCGGCACGCGCGTCGAGGAGACCGCGCAGCGCTTCGCGCGGATCGAGGACGCCGTGCGCCGCGTGATTCCCTCCGAGGACATCGCGACGCTCGTCGACAACATCGGCCTGCCGCCGTCCTCGATCAACCTGACCTACAACAACACCGGCGTGATCGGCGCGCAGGATGGCGACGTGCAGATCGCGCTGAAGGAAGGCCACCGCCCGACGGCCGACTACGTGCGCGAGCTGCGCGAGGTGCTGCCTCGCGAGTTCCCCGACACCACGTTTTCCTTCCCGCCGGCGGACATCGTCAGCCAGATCCTGAACTTCGGCGCGCCCGCCCCGATCGACCTGCAGGTCCGCGGCAACAACATCGACGCGAATTTCCAGTACGCGAGTCAGTTGTTGAAGGCGATGCGCCGCATTCCCGGCGTCGCCGACGCGCGCATCCAGCAGTCGCAGAAGAACCCGGTCTTCGACGTGACCTTCGATCGCACGCGCGCGCAGGACGTGGGTCTCACGACGCGCGACGTGACGAACAGCCTCGTCACGAGCCTCGCGGGCAGCAGCCAGGTCGCGCCGACGTTCTGGCTCAGCCCCACGAACGGCGTGTCCTATCCGATCGTGCTGCAGTCACCGCAATACACGCTCGACTCGCTCGCCGCGCTCGCGAACCTGCCGATCAGCAGCACGGCCGGCGCCGCAGGTCCGGGCGGCAACGTCCCGCAGGTGCTCGGCGGCCTCGCGCGCTTCTCGCGCAACAGCGGCAACGCGGTCTTCAGCCAGTACGACATCCAGACGATGGTCCAGATCAACGCGACGACACAGGATCGCGACCTCGGCGCGGTCGCGTCCGACATCCGCAAGCTCATCGCCGACACCGCGGGCGACGTTCCGAAGGGGTCGACCGTCGTGCTCGCGGGACAGGTCCGCACGATGGACAGCGCCTTCTCGGGACTGTTGTTCGGCCTCGCGGGCGCGATCCTGCTGATCTACCTCCTGATCGTCGTGAACTTCCAGTCGTGGAGCGATCCGTTCGTCATCATCACCGCGCTGCCGGCCGCGCTCGCCGGCATCGTGTGGATGCTGTTCGCGACGCACACGACCGTGTCGGTCCCCGCGTTGACCGGCGCGATCATGTGCATGGGCGTCGCGACCGCGAACAGCGTGCTGGTGATCACGTTCGCGCGCGAACGCCTCGACGCGCTCGGCGACAGCGTCGCCGCCGCGCTCGACGCGGGCTTCGTGCGCTTCCGCCCGGTGATCATGACGGCGCTCGCGATGATCATCGGCATGCTGCCGATGGCGCTCGGCCTCGGCGAAGGCGGCGAGCAGAACGCGCCGCTCGGTCGCGCGGTGATCGGCGGCCTCGTCTTCGCCACCGTCGCGACGCTCGTCTTCGTCCCGGTCGTCTTCAGCATCGTCCACGCGCGTCACGGCAGGAAGCCGGTGTCCGTGCCTCCGTCACTCCCTCACCTGGCCAGTCCCGATGCCGTCTGAACCCGAAGCCGCCGACGTGCAGCCCCGCGCGTCGCGCATCAGTCGTCGCACGCTGTCGATCGGCGGCGGCGTCATCGCGCTCGTCGCCGTGATCGTCCTCGTGCTCGGCGCCCTGACGCGGACGTCCGACGCCGCGAAGCTGCGGGACCGCGCGGACGCGCAGTCCGTGCCGACGGTCAGCGTCATCGCGCCCGGCAAGTCCGCCGCGGCCGCGACGCTCGACCTGCCCGGGCGGATCGAGGCCTACTCGCGCGCGCCGATCTACGCGCGCGTCAGCGGCTACCTCAAGAGCTGGAAGGTCGACATCGGGGGCCAGGTGAAGGCAGGCCAGTTGCTCGCCGAGATCGAGACGCCGGACCTCGACCAGCAGCTGCTGCAGGCGAAGGCCGACCTCGCGAGTGCGAAGGCGAATGCGCAGCAGGCCGGCGTGACCGCGAAGCGGTGGCAGTCCCTGCTCGGGTCCGACGCGGTCTCGAAGCAGGAGGCCGAGGAGAAGTCCAACGACTTCACGACGAAGCAGTCGATGGTCGCGGCCGCGCAGGCGAACGTCGATCGCTATTCCGCGATGAAGGCGTTCGCGCGCATCGTCGCGCCCTTCGACGGCGTCGTGACGTCGCGCTCCACCGACGTCGGCGCGTTGATCAACGTCGGCGGCGGTCCGGGCGCCGAGTTGTTCACGGTCTCCGACACGAAGCGCCTGCGCGTCTACGTCAACCTGCCGCAGAACTACGTCGCGCTGATCGGCCGGGGAACGCAGGCGAAGATCGTCGTTCCCGAGCATCCGGGTCGCGCCTATGCCGCGACCGTCGAGACGACATCGCAATCCGTCAACGCCGCGTCGGGCAGCATGCTGATGCAGCTCGTCGTCGACAACGCGAAGGGCGAGTTGCTGCCGGGCGGCTTCTCGACGGTGAGCCTGGATCTCCCGCGCGACGCGGGAGTGCTCAACATTCCGCCGGGCGCGCTGATCGTCGACAAGAGCGGCCTGCACGTCGCGACGGTCGGACCCGACGACAAGGTGAAGCTCAAGTCCGTCACGATCGCGCGCGATCTCGGGCGCGTGATCGAGCTCGGGTCGGGTCTGGCGCCCGACGACCGGGTCATCGAGAGCCCGCCCGACAGCATCGCCGACGGCGACCTCGTGCGGATCAAGACCGATGCGAAGAAAGGCTGAACGTCGTGCGTTGCTGGTCGCGGCGAGCGTCACGCTCGCCGCGTGCTCGACCGCGCCCGCGCCGAAGCTGCGGGCCGTTCCGGTCGCCGATCAATACAAGGAGTCCGCGCCGTGGACGACGGCGCGACCGGCCGACGACATCCCGCGCGACGCGTGGTGGACGATCTACGGTGACGAGACACTCGATTCGCTGCAGAAGAAGCTCGTCGAGCAGAGCCCCGATCTCGCCGGCGCGCTGGCGCGTTACCAGCAGGCGCAGGCGTTGAGCGATCAGGCGCGTGCAGGACTGTTTCCGACGATCGGCCTGAACGCGAACGCGCAGACGGATCGACAGTCGGTCAACCGGCCGCTGCGCGTGCTCGGCCCGACCTCGCCCGACCAGTACCAGTCGTACACGCTCGGCGTCCAGCTCGACTACGAGTTCGACCTGTGGGGGCGGGTCCGCAAGCAGGTGGAGGCCGGCGCGACGTCGGCGCAGGCCGCGCGGAACGACCTCGAGTCCGCGCGCCTGAGCCTGCAGGCCCAGCTCGCGGACAGCTTCATCGCGCTGCGCGGGCTCGACAGGACCTACGCGCTGCTCACCGACAACGTCACGAACTACCAGAAGGCGCTCGACCTCACGACCGCGCGACACGACGCCGGCATCGCGTCGGGCCTCGACGTGTCGCGCGCGCAGACACAACTCGACTCGACGAAGTCGCAGGCGCAGCAGACGCTCGCGCAACGCGCGCTCGTCGAGCACGCGATCGCGGCCCTCGTCGGGGAGTCGCCGTCGAACTTCAGCATCGCGGTCCGCACGAACGACCTGCCGCTGCCGCAGGTGCCGGTCGGCGTGCCGTCGCTGCTGCTCCAGCGCCGGCCCGACATCGCGGCAGCCGAGCGTCGCATCGCGTCGGCGAACGCGAGCGTCGGCGTCGCTCGGGCCGCGTTCTTCCCCCAGGTCACGCTCTCGGCGCTCGGCGGCTACCAGAGCAGCCAGTTCGGGAGCTTCCTGTCCGCGCCGAACGCGTTCTGGGCGATCGGTCCGTCGCTGTTCTTCGCGATCTTCGACGGCGGCCGCCGCGACGCCGAGGTCGCGCGCACGCGCGCGGTGCTCGACGAGGCGAGCGCGCGATATCGCGGCGTCGTGCTCGGCGCATTCCAGCAGGTCGAGGACAACCTCGCGCTGCTCGACCACTACCGCACGGCCGCGGAGTCCGAACGTTCCGCACTCGTCGCCGCGCAGAAGTCGCTCGACTACGCGACGACGCGCTATCGCGAAGGGGCGGTGAACTACCTCGAGGTGGTGACGGCACAGACGGCCGCGCTGCAGAGTCAGCGCAACACGTTGGACCTCGAGACCGCGCAGCGTCGCGCGAGCGTTCAGCTGATCCGCGCGCTCGGCGGAGGCTGGACGACGCCGTCGCCGCCCACGGCGACCACGGTCGGCACGCGCTGACGACACGCCCCGCGTCCGCATCGACCGAAGCCGACGCGCGTCGCGCGTTTCGCATCGGGATCGTCTGCCTGCTCACGACGTCGATCGGCTGGGCGCTGAACTGGCCGGCGATGCGCGTGCTGCTGCAGCAACTGCCGCCGCTGTTCGCGCGCGGCGCCTCCGGCGTGACCGCGGGACTCGTGTTCGCGATCGTCGCGATCGCGCTCGGCCAGAGCCTGCGCGTGCCGCGTCCGCTGATCGGTCGTCTCGTCGCCGCGGCGGGCCTCAACGTGTTCGCGTGGATGGGCTTCGGCACGATCGCGATGAAGTCGCTCAACGTCGCGCAATGCGCATTGCTGGTCTACACGATGCCGATCTGGGCGATGCTGCTCGCGTGGCCGCTGCTCGGCCAGCGTCCGACCTCGCGCGGCGTCGCCGGCCTCGTGCTCGCGATCGCGGGGCTCTGCGTGCTCTTCGGCGGCAGCGCGCTCGCGTTCGGCGCCGGCCAGTGGTCCGCCGCCGCGTTGTCGCTCGCGGCGGCCGTCCTGTTCGCGATCGCGACCGTCACGCTCAAGCCCTTCGCCGAGATCCCGCCGATCGCGCTGCTCGCGTGGCAGTTGACGCTCGGCTGCTTGCCGATGCTCGTGTTCGGCCTCGCCGTCGAGGCGCCGCACGTCGAACGCGTGACCGCGACCGGATGGCTGCTGATGCTGTACATGACCGCGGTGCCGATGGGTCTCTGCTACCTCACGTGGTTCGGCGCGCTACGGCGCCTGCCGTCGTCGACCGCGGCGATCCCCACCCTGCTCGTCCCGATCCTCGGCGTCGTGGCCGCGGCAGTCACGCTGGGCGAGCCCCTCGGACCGCGGGAGTTCGCGGCGCTCGCGCTCGTCCTGGGCGGCGTGGCACTCGCGATGCGACGGCCGGATGTTCAGAAGTAGGAAGCCGCAGCGCTGAGCAGCGGCGCCGCGAGCAGCCCCGCCGCGCTCGCACAGAACAGCAAGTCGTCCACGTGCGCATCGAAGCTCGGGGCGTGATGACGTACGGGTTCGATCAGTTCGACCATGAATTCCAGCATTGCCATGATGACTCCTCGTCGGTGATGAGCGCGTCGCCATCTGTCAATGTGCTTGACAGACTTCCTGGGCGGAAGCGGCGCCGCAACGAGCACGAATCATAGGAAGCCGCAGGCGGTGCGGCAAACGATTAATATTCGCCGCATCCGTCAATCCTGCTCACATCTCGCATGCCCTCTTCACTCCCTCCGCTCGCCGCGCTGCGTGCCTTCGAAGCCGCCGCGCGGCTCGAGAGTTTTTCGCGCGCAGGCGACGAGATCCACGTGACCCACGGCGCGGTCAGCCATCAGGTCCGCGCGCTCGAGGACTTCGTCGGCGCGCCCTTGTTCGTGCGTCAGGGCCGCGGCGTCGTGCCGACGGCCGACGGGCGCGCGCTCGCGAGCGCGGTGCGCGCGGCGCTCGGCCAGGTCGCCGACGCGGCCCAGGCGATCCGTCGCCGCCATCGCGCGGACCGGCTGACCATCAGCGTGATGCCGTCGTTCGGGTCGCGCTGGTTGATGCCGCGCGTGGGCGGCTTCATGGCCGCCCACCCCGACTGGGAGGTCAACATCGAGAGCACGGCCGCGCTCGTCGACTTCGCGCGCGAGGACGTCGACGTCGCGGTCCGCTTCGGCCCCGGTCCGTGGGTCGGGCTGCACGCCGAATTCCTGATGGACGACGAATACCTGCTGGTGGCGAGCCCCTCGCTGTTCAAGTCCAGGCTTCCGAAGACGCCGCAGGACTTGTTGCGTCTGCCGCTGTTGCGCGCGGATCCGGAGCCCTGGGCGATGTGGTGCGCGGCGGCCGGCGTCGACTTGCCGCGACCCGACAAGGGCATCGACTACCAGGACATGGGCGTGATGCTGCAGACGGCGATCGACGGCCAGGGCGTGATGCTCGCGCGACGGTCGATCGCACGGATGGAACTCGAGCGGAAGACGCTCGTGCCGCTGCTCGGGATCACGTGCCCGGCCGAGGGAGCCTACTGGCTCGTGTGGCCCGAGGAGCGGACCCCGTCGGAGCGCGTGCTCGCGTTCAGGGACTGGATCGTCGCGGAGGCGAATCGCAAGACGACGGCGCGCGCGGTGACGGCCGCGCGATCGACCGTCGGTAGGTTGAGATAAGCGGTAGGTTGAGATAAGCGAAGTGCATCTCAACGTCTGCGACTCGGGTGGCAAGCGACGCGTCTGCGACTCGGCTGGCAATCGACGCGTCGGCAACTCGGGTGGCAAGCGACGCGTCGGCAACACCGCAACGTGTCGCCATGCCGACCGAGTCGAAGACGTTGAGGTGCGCTTCGCTGACCTCAACCTACGATTTGATTCGCCAACCCGTGCGCATGATCCACGTCGCCACGGCCAGCGCGATGACGAAGAACGTCAGCGTCATCCCGAAGGACAGTCCGATGTGCACCTCGGACTGGTCGAAGAAGCTCCAGCGGAAGCCGCTGATCAGGTAGACCGACGGATTGAGCATCGACAGCGAGCGCCACAGCGGCGGCAGCATGTTGATCGAGTAGAAGGGGCCGCCGAGGAAGGTGAGGGGCATCACGATCAGCATCGGAATCAGCTGCAACTTCTCGAAGCCGTCGGCCCAGATGCCGATGATGAAGCCGAACAGGCTGAACGTGACGGCCGTGAGGATGAGGAACGCGATCATCACGAACGGATGCGCGATGTGCAGCGGGACGAAGCAGGCGGCGGTCGCGAGGATGATCAGGCCGACCATCACCGACTTCGTCGCGGCCGCGCCCACGTAGCTGATGACGATCTCGAGGTTGCTGATCGGCGCCGACAGCAATTCGTAGATCGTCCCGGTGAACTTCGGGAAGTAGATGCCGAAGGACGCGTTCGCGATGCTCTGCGTGAGGATCGACAACATGATCAGTCCGGGCACGATGAACGCGCCGTACGACACGTCGCCGATGCTCGCGATATGCGAGCCGATCGCGGAACCGAAGACCACGAAGTAGAGCGCCGTCGACAGGACTGGCGAGATGATGCTCTGCGTGACGGTCCGCCAGGTGCGGGCCATCTCGAAGCGGTAGATCGCGCGCATCGCATGCAGGTTCATGCCTGGGCCTCCTCGACCAGGCTCACGAAGATGTCCTCGAGCGAACTCTGTTTCGTGTGCAGGTCCTTGAGCCGGATGCCCGCGTGGCCGAGGTCGTCGAGCAGCGACGAGACGGCCGAGCCGGTCTCGCGCGCGTTGTAGACGTAGTTGAGCGTGGAGCCGTCCGGGGACAACGTGAGCTGATAGCTCGCGAGCGCGTCTGGCACGCGCGACAACGGTGCCTGCAGTTCGAGCGCGAGCTCCTTCTTGCCGAGCTTCTTCATCAGCGCGCTCTTGTCCTCCACGAGCACGATGCGACCGTGGCTGATGACGCCGACACGGTCGGCCATGTCCTCCGCCTCCTCGATGTAATGCGTCGTCAGCACGATCGTGACGCCGGACTCGCGCAGCTTGCGCACCAGCGCCCACATGTCCTTGCGCAATGCGACGTCGACGCCGGCGGTCGGTTCGTCGAGGAAGAGCACGGTCGGCTCGTGCGACAAGGCCTTCGCGATCATCACGCGCCGCTTCATGCCGCCCGACAGCGTGCGGATGCGCGAGTCCTTCTTGTCCCACAGCGACAACGCCCGCAGCGTCTTCTCGATGTGGGCCGGATCCGGCGGCTTGCCGAACAGGCCGCGGCTGAACGACACGGTCGCCCAGACGGTTTCGAACGCGTCCGTCGTGAGCTCCTGGGGAACGAGGCCGATCATGCCGCGCACGGCGCGGTAGTTCGTCAGGATGTCGTGGCCGGCGACCGTGATGCGGCCCTGGTCGAGCCGCACGATGCCGCAGACGAGGCCGATCAGCGTGGTCTTGCCGGCGCCGTTCGGTCCGAGCAGCGCGAAGATCTCGCCCTGGCGGATCTCGAGGTCGATGGTGTCGAGCGCGCGAAAGCCGGTGCCGTAGGTCTTCGAGACCTGGGCGATGGAAATGATCGGGGACATGACGGACGGGCAGTGACGGATAGTCATTGATAACACGTTCGTGAGGGCGTTGTCGCGGCGGGGCCCACTACACTCCGGTTCTCGCCTTCGGTACGACACCCGGCCACCATGCAACTGCTCGAACGCGACGCGACGCTCGGCACGCTCGACAGCGCCCTCGCGCTCGCGGTCGCGGGAGACGGCCGGATCGCGATGGTCTCGGGCGAGGCGGGTATCGGGAAGTCCAGCGTGGCGAAGACCTTCGTTGCGACCCATCCCGAGGTCACCGTCTGGTGGGGCGCGTGCGATGCGCTCGAGACGCCGCACCCGCTCGCGCCGCTGCACGACATCGCGCGCGCAGGCGACGTACCGTTTCGCGACCTGCTCGGCGCGGACACGCCGCGCGCCACGCTGTTCGAAGCGGTGATGACCGCGCTGCGTGCGGTGTCGCGCGGCCTCGTGATCGTCGTCGAGGACGTCCACTGGGCCGACGATGCCACGCTCGACCTCCTGAAGTTCGTCGGTCGACGCATCGATCGCACGCGCGCGCTGCTCATGCTCACGTATCGCGACGACGAAGTCGGCGCGGATCATCCGCTGCGCGCCGTCTTCGGAGTCCTTCCCGCGTCGTCGGTGACGCGACTCGAGCTCGCGCCGCTGTCGCTCGCCGCGGTCGAGACGCTCGCGCATCGGTCGTTCCGCACCGGTCGCGACCTGCACGCGATCACGCGGGGCAACCCGTTCTTCGTGACCGAGCTGTTGCGGCAGACCGTCGACGGCGTGCCGCGCAGCGTGCAGGACGTCGTCCTTGCCCGCAGCGCTCGCCTGACGCCGGCGGCCCGCGCGATCGTGCGCGCGACCGCGATCGTTCCCGCGCGCGCCGAACGATCCCTCGTCGACGCCCTCGTGCAGCCGTCGCGCGATGCGATCGAGGAGTGCATGAACTCGGGACTGCTCACGAGCGATGGGCAGTGGTTCTCGTTCCGCCACGAACTGGCCCGCGTCGCGATCGAGGATGCGATCCCGGTCGACGCGGCGCGCGCGCTGCATCGCGACGCGCTGCACCTGCTCGAATCCGAGGACCAAGTCGTGCCGCTCGCGCGGCTCGTGCACCACTCGACGCGCGCGCACGACGTGGCGGCAACGCTGCGCTACGCGCCCCAGGCCGCACGCCAGGCGGAGGCGCGCAACGGCCATCGCGAGGCCGCCGCTCATTACCGCGCCGCGCTCGCGCATGCCGATCTTGCAGAAGATGAACACGTCGAGGCGTGGCTGGAGGGCTATGCGCTCGCCTGCCACCGGTCCGACCAGATCGCCGAAGCCGTGACGGCACGCCAGTCGCTCGTCGCGCGTTGTCACGCGCGCGGTGCGATCCTCGCCGAAGGCAAGCATCTCAGCGTCCTCGCGACGCTGCAGGTCCTGATGCTCGACAACGCGGCGGCGAACGAGAACAGCGCGCGCGCGATCGCGCTGCTCGAGGCGGAGCCGCCAGGCCCGGAACTCGCGGAGGCCTATCGCGTCGAGGCGCAGCTGCGCATGCTCGATCGCGAGTGCGAAGCGTCGATCGCCTGGGGTCGCCGAGCGCTCGAACTCTCCGAGCGGCACGGGGCGACTGTCACGCGCGTGACCGCGAAGAGCACCTACGGGACTGCGTTGATGTTCATCGACTACGACGAGGGACGACGCTGGATGAGTGAGGCCGCGGACGAGGCGCTCGCCGCGAGTCTCCCCGTCGTCGCCGCAAACGCCTACGTGAACCTCGGGTCGGCGTCGGGCGAGCTCTTCCGCCTGCGCGAGGCCGAGCGCGATCTCGCGCAGTCCATGCGCTTCGCGGAAGCCCACGAGTTCGACTTCGCGCAGCACTACTCGGTGGCCTGGAGTTCGCTGGTCGCGCTGTTCCAGGGCCGCTGGGACGACGCGGAGCGGCACGCGCGCGACCTGCTCGATCGGCCCGCGCAACGCTCGATCGTGCGCGTGATGGCGCTTGCCGCGCTCGGCCGCCTGCAGGCGCGGCGCGGCGACCCGGAGTCGCAGTCACTGCTCGACGAGGCGCTCGTGCTCGCCGACGCGACGGGCGCGTTGCAACGGGTCGCGCCGGTGCGGGCGGCGCGCGCCGAGGCCGCGCTGTTGCAGGGCGACCTCGCGCGCGCGGCGATCGAAGCGGAAGCGGTCGTGCCGCGCGCGATCGCCCATCGGCATCCGTGGTTCGCCGGCGAGCTCGCGCTCGGATTGAAGCGGGCCGGCGCGACGGTGCCCGACGCAGTCCTCGAATGCGCCGCGCGACCCTTCGCGCTGGAGGTCGACGGCGACTGGCGCGGCGCCGCCGACGCATGGCGCGACATCGGATGTCCGTACGAACAGGCCCGCGCGCTCGCCGCGGGCGACGAGTCGGCGCAACGCGATGCGCTCGAACGCTTCGACGCGCTGGGCGCACGGCCGGCGGCGGACAACCTGCGAAGGGTGCTGCGCGACGCGGGGCTCGTCGTGCCCCGCGGCGTGCGCGCATCGACGTCCCGCAATCCGCACGGGCTGACGGCGCGCGAGCTCGAGGTCTTCGCGCTGCTGTGCGACGGCCTGCGCAACGCGGAAATCGCCGCGCGCCTGCATCGGTCGGTGCGAACCGTCGACCATCACGTCGCCGCGGTGCTGTCCAAGCTCGGCGTCGCGTCGCGCGCCGAAGCGATCGTCGTCGGCCGCGACCGGCTCGGTCCCACAAGATAGGCAACGCGATTTCGCAATCTGGGCAGTGCTGCCGACGCGCGGTCCGGCCGCGCTCCCTATCGTGTGCGCACGGTCAACGTCGACCGGTCCACCAAGGAATGCTCATGCCCCGCTATGTCGTCGAACGCCAGTTTCCCGATGGCCTCCATATCCCGGTCGACAGGACCGGCGCCCGCATCGTCTCCGGCGTCGTCGCGAACAACGCGAAGAACGGCGTCACCTGGGTCCACTCGTACGTCAGCGACGACCTGAAGAAGACGTTCTGCGTCTACGACGGTCCGTCGCCCGATGCGATCCGCGCCACCGCCAGCGACAACAACCTGCCGATCGAGCGCATCACGCCGGTCCAGGTGCTCGACCCGTACTTCTATCGCGGCTGACGTCGTCGCGCGCCCGCCGACTCGAGGCGAGCGATGCGCGCCGAGAGTTCGCTCGCGCCCGCGCGGACCTGTTCGATCAGCGCGCGTTCGCGACGCGGCATCGGCGGTCCCGCCCGGACGAGGACGAGCGCCCCGAGGACGCGGCCGTCGGTCCCGACGACCGGAGCCGAGATGCCGGTGAGTCCGGGGTCGAGTTCTCCACGCGCGAGACACCAGCCCTGCGTGCGGATCTCGCGCAGCGCGCTGCTGAACGCGGGCCAGTCGCCGCCGATCCGGCGCGCGTCGCGGCGCAGATCGGGGTCCTCGAGCGCGCGCTCGTAGAGGCGGCGCAGCCGCCGATAGTCGGTGAACGCGAGGATCACGCGTGCTTGCGCGCCGCGGAACAACGGCATCGGCAGGCCCTTCGTATACGTGAGCGCGACCGGCCGCTTGCCGGCGAGATGCAGCACGTTGACGATCGTGTCGCCGTAGAGGTTGCACATCAGGACGTCGAGGCCCGTGGCGTCGCGCAGCTCCCGCATCACCGCGTCGCCCGCCTGCAGGATCGGGTCGAACGTGCGGATCACGTATTCGAGTTCGATGATCTTCGCCCCGAGCCGGAAACGACCAGCACTCTTCGCGAGCAGTCCGGCCTCGAGCAGGTCGTTCGCGTAGCGATACGCCGACGCCGTGCTGATCGCGAGGGCGGACGCGATGTCGGCCGCGCCGATCGCGAGCCGGTCGCGATGAAACAGCCCGAGGATCGTGACGACCCGACCGATCACCGAGCGCGGTGGATCGCTCTTGGGAGGAGTCGAAGGCTGTTTTCTCATTGAACGAGAATATTGACACGGCTTTTTCCGGACGCCATCCTCCGCGTCAAACAACGGAGGAGACAACATGCGAACGTTCAGGATCGTCGCCGCGCTCGGCGCCGCGTTGCTCGGCGGAGCCCTCGTCTCGAGTGCCCGCGCCGACATCAATGTCGGCGTCGTCCTCTCGCTGACCGGTCCCGGCGCATCGCTCGGGATGCCCGCGAAGAACACGGTCGAGCTGTGGCCGAAGGAGATCGCGGGCCAGAAGCTCGTCGTCACCGTGCTCGACGACGGCTCCGATCCGACGGCCGCGGGCATCGCCGCGCGCAAGCTCGTGACCGAATACAAGGCCGACGTGCTCGTGGGATCGTCGATCACGCCGACCTCGCTCGCCGTCGTCAACGTCGCGGGCGAGACCGAGACCGCGGTCCTCACGCTCGCTGGCAGCAACGCGCTCGTGCTGCCGGCCGAGGGCCCGCGTCGCTGGTCGTTCAAGCTCCCGCCGTCCGAGGAGGTCCCGTTGAAGATGATCTTCGACGAGATGAAGAAGACCGGCAAGAAGACGCTCGCGATCGTCGCGATCGCGAACGCGTACGGTCAGACCTTCCTCGACGTCGCGCAGAAGATGGCGCCGGCCGCCGGCATCCAGATCGTCGACGTCGAGCGCTACCAGGCGACCGACACGAGCTTCGTCGCGCAGACGCTCAAGCTGATCGCCGCGAAGCCCGACGCCGTGTTCATCGCCGCGGCCGGTACGCCGGCCGCGATGCCGCAGATCGAGTTGAAGAATCGCGGCTACACGGGCACGCAGTTCCAGACGCAGGCCGTCGCGAACAACGACTATCTGCGCGTGGGCGGTGCAGCCGTCAACGGCACGCTGATGCCGGTGTCGCCGCTGCTCGTGGCCGAGCAGTTGCCGGCGAGGAACCAGATCAAGGCGGTCGCGACGAACTACGTGAACAAGTACGAAGGCGCGCACGGCCCCGGATCGCGTTCGTTGTTCGGCGGGATGGCATGGGACGCCTATCTGCTGCTCGAGCACGCGGTCCCCGGGGCGTTGAAGGGCGGTGCCCCCGGTACCGCGGCCTTCCGGAAATCGTTGCGCGACACGCTCGAGAAGACGAACGACCTGGTGCTCACCGAGGGGGTCTACTCGATGAGCGCGACCGATCACAACGGCGCGGACGCACGCAGCCAGGTCATGGTGCTCGTCGACAACGGCAAGTGGAAGTACGTCGAATGACGTCCTCGTTCACGCACGCGCCTTCGCAGCGGGCGGCGACGGCTCCGCTGCTCGAACCGGCGCCCTTCCTGCGCGACTGCTGGTACGTCGCGGGCTGGACGCACGAGGTCGCGGCCGGCCAGCTCTTCAAGCGAACGATCTGCGAGAAGCCGATCGTGTTCTGGCGCGACGGCGAGGGCACGCTGCACGCGTTCGACGATCGCTGCTGTCATCGCGGCGCGCCCTTGTCCTGCGGCCGCCACGAGGGCGATCACGTGCGCTGCATGTATCACGGCTTCCTCTACGACGGCCGCGGCGTGTGCGTCGAGATCCCCGGCCAGGATCGCGTGCCGCCGAAGGCGCGGGTCAAGCGTTACGCAACGGTCGAACGGCATCGCTGGATCTGGCTCTGGCTCGGCGAGCCGGGCGAAGCCGATCCGACGTTGATCCCGGACACGCACTGGCTCGACGACCCCGACTGGGCGTGCACGCCGCCCGGCTACCTGCACTACGACGTCGACTACCGTCTCATCGCCGACAACCTGCTCGACTTCTCTCACCTCTCGTACGTGCATCCGACGACGCTCGGGGGTTCAGAGGAGTACGCGCAGTTGCGTTCGCAGATCGAGCCGCTGCCGCGCGGACTGCGGATCACCCGCTGGTTCATGGATCATCCGCCTGCACCCTTCGTCGCGAAGCTGCTCGAAGCGAAGGGCATGCGCGGCCACGTCGATCGCTGGAACAACTACGACTTCGTGTTGCCGTCGATCCTGATCATGGATTCCGGTTTCGCGCCCGCCGGCTCAGGCGCCGAGCGCGGCGTGCGCGACCGGGCGATCCAGTTCCGCCACTGCCAGGCCGTGACGGCCGAGACCAGGAACTCGTCGCACTACTTCTTCGCACAGCCGCGCGACTTCGACCGCGACAAGCCCGAGGTCGATCAGGCGCTGTTCGCGAGCGTAGTCAAGGCGTTCGAGGAAGACCGCGCGATCATCACCGCGCAGGCCCGGTCGATCGCGCAGGATCCGTCCTTCGTTCCCCTGCCCTGCGCGCTCGACTCGGCGCTTGTGCAATTCCGGCGCCTCGTCGACCGCCAGCTCGCCGCGGAACGGGGCGAGTCGACGACGCCGGTGCGCTCGCGGGAGACCGCGTCGGTCTGAGTTCAGAACGGCCGCTGCAGACCCGCCTTGCACGCCTCGACCGACAGGTTCGCGAAGGACTCGCCGAGGAAGTCGAGGAATAGCCTCACGGCGGGCATCAACCCGCGTCGCGACGGATAGACGGCGTGCATGACCGCGGTCGGCAGCGTCCAATCGGGCAGCACGACCTCGAGCGCGCCCTTCTCGATGTCGTTGACGACCGGAAGCGTTGGCAGCAGGACGACGCCGATCCCGTCGAGCGCGGCCTGGCGCAAGGTCATCATCTCGTCGGTGACGAGGCGGGGTCGCAGGCGGACCACGCGCACGTCCTCGTCCTTCGTCAGCGTCCACTGGTGGTCGTCGCCCGGCCGCGTCATGTCGAGCGTGTCGAGATGCGCGAGGTCCTCGGGTTGCTTCGGCCGGCCGAAGTGCTCGAGGAAGGCCGGACTCGCGACGAGCGCCGCGTCGCCCGAGCCGAGGATCTTCACGACGAGTTCCGAGTCGTCGAGCGGCAACTGGCGGACGCGGATCGCGATGTCGAGCCCTTCGTTGATCACGTCCACGCGGCGATTGGTCGCATCGATGCGCAGGCGCACGAGCGGATAGCGCCGCAGGAAGGCCGAGACGATCTCGCTCAACGGTCCTTGAGCGATGAGTACCGGACAACTGATGCGCACCGTCCCCTGCGGCTCGGCGCGGTGCCGATCGATGATCTCCCGCGCGGCCTCGGCCTCGGACACCATCGCGCGACAGTGTCGATAGAAGGTCTCGCCGAGTTCGGTGACGGCGAAGCGGCGCGTCGAACGCTGGATGAGGCGGGTGCCGAGTCCGTGTTCGAGCGCCGCGACGCGACGGCTCAGTCGCGACTTCGGGATGCCGATCGCCCGGCCTGCGGCGGCGAAACCGCGATGCTCGACCACCCGCGCGAAGTAGTAGAGGTCGTTCAAGTCCTGGGTGTCGGTGCGCATCCGTCGTCCTCTCGATTCCGGTTCATCGTTCCATATACAGGACGCTGCAGGTCGATTTCGCCATCTACCGGTCCTTTGCTCGCAAGCCTACATTCATTCGCGTCGCCGCTGGGGCCGGATTGCCGTGCCCGACGAAAGCGGCATCTTGCAAAGGCAGACCGAATGAACCTCCTCCGAATCGATTCGAGCGCACTGGGCGACGCCTCCGTGTCGCGCGCGCTGACGACGGCGATCGTCGATGCGCAGCGCCGTGCCGACCCCGCCGTCCGCATCGTCGAACGCGACCTGACGAGCGCGCCGCCGGATCACCTGACGCCGCAGCTCATCGAGGTCGTCAAGCTGGGCAAGACCGAGGGACTCGACGATCGCCAGCGTGCGGAAGTCGCGCTGATCGACACGCTGGTCGGCGAACTGCTCGCCGCCGACGTCGTCGTCATCGGCGCACCGATGTACAACTTCGGCATCCCGTCGCAACTGAAGGCGTGGATCGACCGCATCGCCCAGGCCGGTCGGACGTTCAGCTACGGACCCGACGGCCCCGTCGGCCTCGCGACCGGCAAGCGCGTCATCATCGCGTCGTCGCGCGGCGGGCAGTACGCGGGCAAGCCCATCGAGCAGGCGCTCGACCACCAGGAAGCCTATCTGCGCGCGGTGCTCGGCTTCCTCGGCATGACCGACGTCACGGTGGTGCGCGCCGAAGGCCTCTCGATGGGTCCGGACGTGAAGACCGCCGCCGTGAACGCGGCGCTCGCGCAGATCGACACGCTGTTCCTGCGCGAAGCGGCTTGACCGGGCGGGGGACCCCGTCCCCTCCCCGGCCCTCCCCTTGAAGGGGCGGGAGAACAGCGGAAAGGGCTCGATGTGCGAGCCCATCCGACTAGTCCCCTTCGCGGGGACGGTGGGGATGGCGCCGGCGCCGCGTCAGACCGGCTTCGGATGCTTCGCGAGGAAGACCCGCTCCGCGTCCGTCGACACGCGTCCGAGCACCGCGTTGCGATACGGGAAGCGGCCGAAGCGATCGATCGTCCGTCGATGCGCTTCGGCGGAGCGCAGACCGCCGGCGTCGCCGAGCGCGGTGAACAACGCCACCGAACGCAGCTGGTCGTCCATCGACTCGCTGTGCATCAAGGGCATGTAGAGGAAGTGGCGTTCCTGCCGGGTCAGGCCCGCGTCGAGCCCGCGCGCCAGCGCATCGTTCGTGATCGCACGCGCTGCCGCGTCGTTCGCGAACGCGAGCGCGCTGTCACGATGGAGATGACGCGAGAACTGATCGAGGACGACGACGGCCGCGACGTGGGCACGTGCGTCGAGCGTCGCCACCTCGGGCAACTGCTTCGACAACGTCGCGAGCAGGGACGCGAACCGCGCGCGGACCTCCGCGTCGATGCCGGGTGCGGCGCTCCACCAGTCCTTCGGTCGCAGCGTCTCGAACCAGAAACGCAGGACTTCGTCGGCCCAGTCAGGCATCGTCGGGCACGACCTTCGCGAGCAGGTCGCCGAGCTGTCTGCGCTCCGCCGCAGTCAATGCGCTGAAGATCTCGTCGTTGCGTCGGGCGATCAACGCGAGGACACGCGCGAACACGGGGCGGCCGACCCGTGTCAGGCAGAGGACGATGCCGCGCGCGTCCGTCTCGCTGGCCTCCTTGCTGATCAGGCCGCGCTCGACGAGCGCCTGCACCGAGCGGCTCGCATGGCCCTTGTCCTGGTTCGCCGAGACGGCCAGGTCGCTCAAGGACAACGGCTCGAAGGATCCGATCGCCGCGAGACAACGCGCCTCCGCCAGCGGCAACCCGCACTCCGCGAGGTAGGCTGCGCTCGTCTCGCGATCGCTCAGGCGGGCGACGCGATGGAGGCGATAGGTCAGGAAGCGGTCGAGTCGCGGCGTCTTCGTCATGGCGGGTATTATCTCGATGTTAGTTGACTTTGCAACTACTTCTGCATATCGTTGACTTTGCAACTAACCCGGAAGAACGAGATGCATAAGAGCGGAGATCGCATTCCCGTCGTGATCGCAGGCGGCGGCCCGGTCGGTCTCACGCTCGCCGCATTGCTCGCCCGGCTCGGGATCCGCTCGCTGGTCCTCGAGGCCGACGACGGCTATTGCACCGGCAGCCGGGCGATCTGCATCTCGCGCCGCTCGATGGAGATCCTCGCTTGGGCCGGCGCCGACCGACACGTGGCCGAGGTCGGCCTGCCCTGGGTCGGCGGCCGCAGCTACTTCCGCGACACGGAGGTCCTGCACTTCACGATGCCGTCGGAGCCGACCGAGCGCTTCGGCCCGATGATCAACATCCAGCAGTACGAGATCGAGGAAGCCGCGCATCGCGCGCTGCCGTCGGACGCGGTGCGCTGGTCGACGCGCGTCGTCGACGTGCGAGCCGGCAGCGACGGCGTCGCGGTGGACGTCGTCGACGCGTCCGGCGCGTCGTCGACCGTCGTTGCGGAGTGGCTCGTCGCCTGCGACGGCGGCCGCAGCACCGTGCGCGACGCGCTCGGCTTGTCGCTGTCCGGCGTTCAGTACGACGGCCGCTACGTCATCGTGGACATCGCCCAGGAGACGCAGCGCGCCGTCGAACGGCTCGCCTGGTTCGACCCGCCGTCGAATCCGGGCTCGACGATCCTGATGCATCGCCAGCCCGGCGGCGTGTGGCGCATCGACTATCAGATCCGCGACGACGAGGATCCCGTCGAGGCGGTGAAGCCCGAGAACGTGCTGCCGCGGGTGCAGAGCCATCTCGCGATGATCGGCGAGACGGCGCCCTGGACGCCGCTGTGGATCTCGATCTACAACGCGAAGTGCCTGACGCTCGACGCGTACCGGCACGGCCGCGTGCTGTTCGCCGGCGACGCGGCCCACCTCGTGCCGATCTTCGGCGTGCGCGGCCTCAATTCGGGGCTGGACGACGCGGGCAATCTCGCGTGGAAGCTGGCCGCCGTCATCGAGGGGCGTGCGTCGGATGCATTGCTCGAGACCTATTCGAGCGAGCGCGTCCACGCGGCGCGCGAGAACATCGCCTACGGCGCGAAGAGCACCGAGTTCATGGCGCCGCCGAACGCGGGCTTCGAGCTGATGCGCCAGGCCGCGTTGCGACTCGCGCTCGAGCGGGAGGCCGTGCGCTCGCTGATCAATCCGCGTCAGACCACGCCGATCGCCTACGCCGGGTCCCCGCTCAATGTCGGAGACGACGAGCTCGTCGGTCGTCCGGCACCCGAGGCGCGCGTCGACGGCGGGGCGCATCGCCATCTCACCGAATACTTCGGTCGCGACTTCGTCGCGCTGGTCTTCGACGATCGGGCGCGAGACGCGGCGGTCCCCGGCGTGACGACCTTGTTCGTCGCGGCGGACGGCGACGCGCACGACGGCGTGGTCGTCGACCTCCACGGCGAGGCCCGCGCGCGCTATGGGGCGCAGCGTCGACGGGTCGTCCTCGTCCGGCCGGACGGCTACGTGATGGCCACCTGGGATCGGTTCGATGCGGCGGCCGTGAGCCGGGCGCTCGCGCGCGTGTCCGGTCCCTTCGAGGAGATCGCCGATGCGGCCTGAAGAACTCGACGTCCTGTACACGTCGCTCGCGCAGGCGATCGCGCGCGTCGGCGAGGGCCGCTCGTCGCTGATGCTCGCGACGTTGGCGCTCGACCTGATCGCGCATCAGGCCGATCCGGACATCGCGGCCGAGGCCATCGCACGCGCGGAGCGACTCGCCGACATCTGAGGCCCGTGTTATTCTGGTACCAATGTACCAGGATCACGGACAGCGCATGGCCTTGCCCGCCGACGATGACGATTTCTTCGCGGCATTCCGCGACGGACGGGTGGCGGCTTCCGACTTCGATCACCGCGCGCACCTGCGCGCGGCGATCGCCGCGCTCGAGCGACTGCCCTTCCTCGAGGCCTGCATCGCCGTGCGCGACGGACTCGGCCACATCGCGCGCCAAGTCGGCAAGCCCGCGCTGTACCACGAGACGCTGACGATCGCGTTCATGGCGCTCGTGGCCGAGCGGCTGGATGGCCACGACGGCGGATGGGCGTCGCTGCTCGACGCGCATCCGGAATTGTTCGACCGCGGCCTCGTCGGCCGCCACTACCGCGCCGAGACCCTCGCGTCGGACGTCGCGCGACGCCGCTTCGTGCTCGCGGACGCCCGTTCGGAGATCGCATGAAGAAAGCCGCCCCGCGCACACGCCGACCCAGCGCGCCCGAACCCGAGGTCGTCGAGCGTGTCCAGACGGGCATCCGCATCGAGAAGCGGATGCTGAAGGTCCTCAAGGGACTCGCCGAGTACCACGACCTCGGTCTCGGCGACCTGATCGAGGGGATCGTGTTGCACGCCTTCGAAGGAAAGAGCGCGTTCTCGAAGGACAGCTTGCAGCGCATCGCGGACCTGAAGAAGATCTACGCGCTCTCGCTGGACAGCTCGCACGCGCATCGGCTCAGCGAGAAGGTGTAGGTCGACGGTCAGCGAAGTCGTGGTCCCCGGGGCGACGACGGCAACTTCAGTATCGACCGTCGAATGCTCGGAGGTCGATATCACTGCTCGACTCGTCGCCCCGGAAGTGCGACTGTCTCTCCCGGGAAGTTGAGATGCGCTCCGCTTGTCGTCGACCTACCCGACACAATGGCGGCCCGTGCTCCCCGCTTCGTGGGTTGTCGTCAACCTGCGGCGTTCAGCTTCTTCGCTGCGGCCGTGATCGTCTGCTTCGTCGTCGCGTAGTCGGCCCACGGGTCGTCCTTCTGGAACGACAGGTATTCGCGCGCCGTCGCGATCGTCCATTGGGAACCGCTCTTCAACGAGTCCAATGCGTCCCACGCGATCGGGATCGAGACGCCGAGCCCGGGGCGTGCGCGCGCGGAGAATGCGACGGCGGTCGTCGCGCCGTGTCCGTTGCGCAGGTAGTCGACGAACAGCTTGCCGACGCGGTTCGAGCCGCCCGACTTCGCGACGAAGCGGTCGGGAATCGTCTTCGCGAGATGCTGGACGACCTGCTGCGAGAAGCTCTTCACCGTGTCCCAGTCCGCGCGCGGCGTGATCGGAACGACGACGTGCAGGCCCTTGCCGCCGCTGGTCTTCAGGAAGGCCACGAGTCCGAGTTCCTCGAGCAGCGCATGGGTCAGCGACGCCGCCTCCTGGACCTGGCGCCACGGTGTTCCCTCGCCCGGATCGAGGTCGAAGATCATGCGGTCGGGCTTGTCGATCGCCTTCGAGCGCGCGTTCCAGGTGTGGAACTCGATCGTGTTCATCTGCGCGGCCGACAGCAAGGCTTCTTTCGTGTCGATCTGGATCAACGCCGCGTGCTTCGGCCACAGCGAGGCATCGAGCACCGTGACGCCCGGCATCTTCGTCTCGAGGTGCTTCTGGAAGAACAGCTCGCCGCCGACGCCCGACGGCCCGCGCACCAGCGACACGGGCCTCCCCTTCAGATGCGGAAGGATCAGGTCCGCCACGCTCTCGTAGTAGCGCACGAGATCGAGCTTCGTCGCGCCGCTCGTCGCGTCGATGACGCGCTCCGGGTGGGTGATCTTCATCGGCGTCGCCATCGCAGCGCCCTCCTTTTTCTTCTTCGCCGGGACGGGCGGCGGATCGACGGCGACCTCGCGCGTGATGCGGGTCGGCGGTTTGTCGCTGCGCAGCCCCTTGAACGAGGCGTGACGCACGTGGCCGTCGGGCGTCCACTCCGCGAACGCGACCTCGGCGATCGTGGTCGGCTCGACCCAGTGTTCCTCGCCCGGCGTCCGGCGCGACCACCGACTCTCCTTCGTCGAGCCCGTCTCGAACGGCGAACGCTCGACGCCGAGTTTCATCAGCCGCGACTTCAGGTCGGTCGCGACGGACGGCGTCCAGCCGGTACCGACCATGCCCGCGTAGCGCAGCTTGCCGTCGGGGTCGTGGACGCCGAGCAGCAGTCCACCGACCTCCTTCGTCGAGCCCTTGCGATCGGTGTAGCCGCCGATCACGAACTCCTGGCGTTGCGTGCCCTTGAGCTTCAGCCAGGTGTCGGTACGACCCTCGACGTAGCGCGCATCGCGCCGCTTGACCATGACGCCCTCGAGCCCGATCTTCCGCGCGGCATCGAAGACCGCGGTGACGTCGCCGGTGAAGTCGTCGGAGAAGCGGACGCGCTCGTGCCCGTGTTCGGCGAAGAACGCCCGCAATAGCGCGCGGCGCGCGTCGAGGCGTTCGGCGCGCAGGTCGCGGCCCTCGAAGAAAGGCGCGTCGAACACGAAGTACGTGACCGAATCGCTCCGCGCGTTGTCCATCGCGTTCTGCAACGCGTTGAAGTCCTGCGAGCCGTTGCTCTTGAGGACGACGATCTCGCCGTCGAGCCAGGCGTTGTCGATGCCGAGCGCTTCGATCGCGGCCGCGAGCGACGCGAGCTTGTCGGTCCAGTCGTGGCCGTTGCGCGTGAACAGCCGGGCGCGACCCTTCTCGATGCGCGTCACGATGCGATAGCCGTCGAACTTCGCTTCGACGGACCAGCCGTCGCCGCTCGGCGGCGACTTTGCCAGGGTCGCGAGCTGCGGCGACAACGTCTTCGGCAGTGCGCGCTTCGTGCCGAGCCCCGTCGGATCGGCGACCACCGGGGCCGTCGTCGCCGCGCCGCGCGGATCGCGTTTCTCGAGGAGGCCGAGCGGCTTCTCGACGATGCTGTCGGGCAGCGCGGCCACGACGTCATACGCGTCGTTCGGCTGCTCCCACTCGTCGTGCTTCTTGAAGAGGAGCCACGGCTCCTGGCGTTCGCCGGGCTTCGCGATCTTCACGAGTTCCCACTTGCCCGCGAGCTTCTGTCCGTGCAACGCGAAGACGAGCTTGCCGTCCTTGATCCCCTGCCTCGGGTCGCCGATGGGCTCCCACGTTCCCGCATCCCACACGATCACCGTCCCCGCGCCGTATTGCTTCTCGGGGATGCGTCCCTCGAAGCTGCCGTACGACACCGGATGATCCTCGACGTGGATCGCCATCCGCTTCACCTTCGGGTCGAAGGACGGTCCCTTCGGGACAGCCCAACTGAGCAGGACGCCGTCGAGTTCGAGTCGGAAGTCGTAGTGCAGTCGCGTCGCCCAGTGCTTCTGGATGACGAAGGACAACTGCTTCGCGGACTTCGCGGGGCGGCCCGCAGGCTCGGCCGTGATCGTGAAGTCGCGCTTCGCGTTGTAGCGCGCGAGCGGCGTGGCATCGTCGGTCGCGGAAGTTCTCTTCGTCGCCGGCTTGCGAGCGCTCTTCGCGGCGACGGATGCGCGAGTCGCCATGCGTCGTCAGGCCGCCTTGCGCGCGGGAGTGCGCTTCTTTGCAGGCGACTCCTTTGCGGGCGCTTCCTTCGCGGACGCCTTCTTCGCGACGGCCTTCGTCGTGCCCTTGCGACCCGCGAGGCTCTGCCGCAACAACTCCGTCAGGTCGATCACGTTGCTCGTCTGTGGCGCGTCCTCGAGCGGCTTGACCTCCGCGGTCTTGCCGGCCTTCACGCGCTGCGCGACGAGCGCATGGATCGCGGACTCGAACTGCGCGTCGTACTGCTTCGGCTCCCAGGCGGTCGTCATGTCCGAGATCAGGTTGCGGGCCATCTTCAGTTCCGCATCCTTCACGCCGGTCTTTCCGGCCGCCGGCAGCGTCAGGTCCTTGGCGTCGCGCAAGTCGTCGGACCAGCGCATCGTGTCGAGGATCAGCGCGTCCTTCGTCGCGATCAGCGCGGCGAGATGTTCCTTCGTATGCATCACGACGCGCGCGACACCGGTCACGTTCTCGGCGAGCATCGCCTCGCGCAGCAACGCGTAGACCCGATCGCTCTTGCCGAGCGGTTCGAGGTAATAGGGTCGATCGAGATACACGAACGGGATCTCGCCCTGCTTCACGAACGTCTCGATCTCGATCGTCTGCGTGGTCTTCGGATAGGCGGCGCGGATCTCCTCGTCGGACAACACGACGTACTCGCCGTCCTTCTGCTTGATGCCCTTGACGATGTCGTCCTTGTCGATCTCACGGCCGGTGCGCTTGTTGACGCGCTTGTAGCCGACCGGGTCCATCGATCGCTTGTCGAGCCAGTCGAAGTCGATGCTGTTGTCCTGCGAGGCCGGATACAGGCCGACCGGGACGTTGACGAGTCCGAAGCTGATCGCGCCTTTCCAGATCATCCGCGACATGGGTGCTCCCGTTCAGTCTCAGAAGCGAAGCAGTGTCGCGACCCGGGGCAACGCGTGGTGTAGGACGACGCCGCGTTACCGTCCACCGGAAATGTCGATCGACGTACCGGTCGCGTACGACGCCGCGTCGCCGAGCAGCCAGACGATCGCCTGCGCGACCTCCTCCGCCTCTCCGGGCCGCCCCATCGGGATCATCGGTGCGAGGCGTTCGGCTCGGCCCGGCTGTCCGGCGCTCGCGTGGATCTCGGTGCGGATCAGGCCGGGCCGCACGGCGTTCACGCGCACGCCGTCGCCGGCGAGTTCCTTCGCCAGGCCGACGTTCAGCGTGTCGATCGCCCCCTTCGAACCCGCGTAGTCGACGTATTCGAACGGGGAGCCCAGGCGTGCCGCGACCGACGACACGAAGACGATCGAGCCGCCCGAGCCGCCGCGACTCTTCGCCAGGCGGCGCGATGCTTCGCGTGCGCAGAGGTAGGCGCCGATCACGTTGACGTCGAACACGCGGCGGATGCGTTCCGCGCTCATGTCCGCGAGCGGCATCGACGGCGCGACGATCCCGGCATTGATCACGACGCCGTCGATGCGGCCGAACGCGGCGACCGTTTCGTCGAACGCGCGGATCACGTCGGCCTCGTCGGCGACGTCGCCACGGATCGCGACGGCCTCGCCGCCGTTCGCGCGCACGTCGTCGGCCGTCGCCTCGGCGGCATCGCGCTCACTGCGGTAGTTGATCGCGACCGACCAGCCCGCAGCGCCCGCGAGCAGCGCCGTCGCACGACCGATACCGCGGCCGCCACCGGTCACGAGGACGACCTTCAACCTGTCACTCCGAGTCTTCATCGCCAGGGTCCTTGAATCGACACAGCCGCTCCTCACACCGAAAATTCAAGCGCTGAGCGGCATCCTACGCAACGACGAAAGAAATCTCGCGGTCCCGCCCGCCCGCGCCTCGCTCGCCCACCGATCCGCACGTCGTTCAAGCGCCTCGCCTGGCCGGTCGCCGACCCCACGCGGGCAAGCCGCGCAGCCGGTCGACGATCCAGTCCGCGAAGGCCCGCGTCTTGCCGGGCACGAAACGCGTCGACGGCATCACGAGGTGGATCGCGCCCGGCAGACCGACCGTCCACGCCGGCAACACGCGCACCAGCTTGCCGGCGAGGACCTCGTGATGCACGAGCCAGTCGGTCGCCACGACGACGCCCGCGCCTTCGACCGCGGCCCCCACGACCGCGGTCGAGTCGTCCGCGAGCATCCGCATCTGCACGTCCACGACGACCGGCTTCGCGTTCGACGTTCGCGACGCAGGCGACAACGTCCATTGCGACGGTCGCTCGAAGCCGGCGAAGCTCAGGCCTGCGAGCGCCGACAAGTCTTCGGGCCGCTTCAACGGCGCGTAACGCGCGAGGTAGCGCGGCGCCGCGTAGACGCCGCGCACCTGGTCGCGGATCTTGCGGGCGACGAGACCGCTCTCGGTCAGCGACCCGAGGCGGATCGCGAGATCGAAGCGCTCGGCGACGAGGTCGACGTAGCGGTCCTCGAACCGCACGTCGATCACGATGTCCGGATACGCCTTCATGAACTGCGGCAGCACCGGTGCGATCCACAGGCGGCCGAAGGCCGCGGGGATGGCGATGCGCAGCAGGCCCGCCGGACGCGGTCCGCGTTCACGCGCCTCGGCCTCCGCCGCGATCAGCTCCTCGAGCGCGGGCTGCATGCGACGCAGGTAGCCGTCGCCCGCTTCGGTCAACGTCATGCGCCGCGTCGTGCGCTCGAGCAGACGAACGCCGAGACGCCGCTCGAGCGCTGCGATGCGTCGTGCGACGACGGACGGGTCGAGCTCCAGCGCGCGGGCCGCGGCGGTGAAGCTCAACGTCTGCGCGACGCACGCGAACGCGTGCAAACGTTCGAGGTCGGGCAATTCGACGGCAAGGGATTCCGACATGGCGTGCACAAGTGAGTGGCAGGGAAGCGGCTGTTTCTGCGGATCGAGCGGAGATTCAATCACGGTTTCGATCCAGCAGGAGCCGTCATGAAGGCCTATCAACTCACGCAAGCCGGCGTCGAACACCTGACCGCCATCGATCTGCCGACCCCGGAGCCCGGTCCCGGCGAAGTGCTGGTCCGCCTGCACGCGGCCTCGATGAACTACCTCGACCTCCCGGTCGCGAACAATCAGTATCCGGGCGTGCATTTCCCGCTGATCCCCGTCGCGGACGGCGCGGGGGAGATTGCCGCGCTCGGGGCCGGCGTCGACGGCTGGTCGGTCGGCGAGCGCGTCGTGCCGCACTTCAAGCCGCGGTGGATCGACGGGCCGATCGGTCCGTCGGCCAACGACGCCATGCGCGGGGTGAAGCGGGACGGTTCGCTCGCGCAGTACACCATCGCGACCGCTGCGTCGCTGGTCCGGACGCCCGAGCATCTGAGCGACGTCGAGGCGGCGACGCTGCCGATCACCGCGACGACCGCATGGAATGCGATCCGCGCTTCGGGCGTCGCTCCGGGCGACACCGTGCTCCTGCTCGGCACTGGCGGCGTGTCGATCTTCGCCTTGCAGTTCGCGAGGGCCGCGGGCGCGCGCGTCGTCATCACGTCGTCGTCGGACGAGAAGCTGGCACGCGCCCGCGCTCTCGGTGCGGACGAAACGATCAACTACCGCACGCACGAACGCTGGGACGACGAAGTCCTGCGACTCACCGACGGGAAGGGCGTGCAACTCGTCGTCGAAGGCGGCGGCACCGCGACTTTTGCGCGCTCGCTCGCGGCCACGGCCTATGGCGGCATGGTCTTCACGATCGGCTTCCTGTCCGGCTCCGCGTTGCAGTTCGATGCGATGCCATTGATCGAAAAGGCATTGCGGATCCAGGGCAACAACACCGGCAGTGTCGCCAACCTCGCATCGGCGGTCCGTGCGATCACCGCGCACCGCATCGTGCCGGTGGTCGACCGGGTCTTTCCCTGGGAGCGTGCGGCCGAGGCGTACGCGGCGCTCGCGGCCGGGGCGCATTTCGGGAAAATCGCGGTGACGATCGACTAATCCATCGTGCGGTCGATCGTCGACCCCGGTCGCGGGCGAAATGGCGAATGACCGTGCCGCCCACCGACGATCGCCTTCGTCATCGTGGGCTCACCGCGGCCGCGTCGCCGGCCATCGCCGGCGGACGACGCGCATAGCGTTGTGCGAGCACCGCGCACACCATCAACTGGATCTGATGGAACAGCATCAGCGGCAGCACGACGGCGCCGACGGCCGACGCCGCAAACAAGACCTTCGCCATCGGGATGCCCGACGCGAGACTCTTCTTCGAGCCGCAGAACACGATCGTGATCTCGTCCTCCTTCGAGAAGCCGAGGCGACGGGCGAGCCAGGTCGTGGCGACGAGGATGATCGTCAGCACGAGCGCGCACGCGACCACGAGGCCGAGCAGCGCACTCACCGGGATCTGCGACCACAGGCCTTCGATGACCGCGGCGCTGAACGCCGTGTAGACGACGAGCAGGATCGACCCGCGATCGACGAAGACGAGGCGCTTGCCGTTGCGCGCGACCCAGGCGCCGATCCACGGCCGCAGCAGATGGCCCGCGACGAAGGGCACGACGAGCTGAAGCACGATCTTGAAGATCGTGTCGAAGGACGTCGTCGACCCGGCGTGCGGGATGACGACGATGCCGACGAGCACCGGCGTGATGAACACGCCGAGCAGCGTCGACGCGGACGCGCTGCAGACCGCGGCCGCGACGTTGCCGCGGGCGAGCGCGGTGAACGCGATCGCGGACTGCACGGTCGCGGGCAGAACGCACAGGAAGAGGATGCCGGTGTAGAGGTCGCGACCGACGAGCGGCATCAGCACCGGCTTGAGCGCGAGGCCGACGGTCGGGAACAGCACGAAGGTGCAGGCGAGGATCAGCAGGTGCAACCGCCAGTGCGTGATCCCGGCGACGATCGCCTCGCGCGAGAGTTTCGCACCGTGCATGAAGAACAGGAGTCCGATCGCGAACGTCGTCAGGGCGTCGAACACGGTCGTCCCGATGCCGTGCGCGGGCAGGAAGCTCGCGACGAGGACGGTCGCGACGAGCGCGAACGTGAAGTTGTCGGGGAGATAGGCGGGACGACTCATTTCGTTGTCAGGCGGCGATCGACAGGCACGAGGATACGCATCCGCTCGCCCCTTTACTCGCACACGGCCTGGCGCACCGCATGCTCCCAGCGCTCGACCAGCGTCCTCGCGCGCTCGCGCGACATCGTCGGGAGGAAGCGCCGTTCGGCGCGCCAGCGCTGCGCGATCGCGTCGACCGAGGGATACAGGCCGACCGCGAGCCCCGCGAGATAGGCGACGCCGAGCGCCGTCGTCTCGGTGACCGCGGGCCGCACGACCGGAATGCCGAGTAGGTCGGCCTGGAACTGCATCAGCAGATTGTTGACCGACGCCCCGCCGTCGACGCGCAGTTCGTCGATGCGCGGGCCGCCCTCCGCGTCGCGCGTCATCGCGTCGAGCAACGCCGCGCTCTGGAACGCGATGGACTCGAGCGCCGCGCGGGCGATGTGCGCGACCGTGCTGCCGCGCGTGAGCCCGACGATCGTGCCGGTCGCGGCCGGCTTCCAGTAAGGCGCGCCGAGTCCCGCGAACGCCGGCACGAAGGCCACGCCGCCCGCGTCCGGGACGCTCTCGGCGACGCGTTCGATCTCGGCCGACGAACCGATCGCGCGCAGGCCGTCGCGCAGCCATTGCACGACGGCGCCGCCGATGAACACGCTGCCTTCGAGCGCGAAGCCCGGCCTCGAATCGCCGAGATGCGCGACCTGCGCGGTCCTCGTCGTCACGAGGCCGTTGCTCGACAGCGCGAAGCGCTCGCCGAGCGGCGTGAGCAGGAAGCAACCGGTGCCGTAGGTGTTCTTCGCGAGCCCCGGACGAAAGCAGGCCTGGCCGAACAGCGCGGCCTGCTGATCGCCCGCGAGCGCGGCGATCGGGATGCTCGCACCGAACACGGCCGCGTCGGTCTCGCCGAAGCGATACGCGCTCGCATGCACGTCCGGCAGCAACGCGCGCGGGATGCGCAGCGCGGTCAACAAGTCCTCGTCCCATTCGCCCTTGCGGATGTCGAACAGCATCGTGCGCGACGCATTGCTCACGTCGGTCACGTGCAGGCGACCGGACGTGAGCTTCCAGACGAGCCAGGTGTCGACCGTGCCGAACGCGAGCTCGCCGCGCGTCGCGGCCTCGCGGGCACCCGCGACGTGGTCGAGCAGCCACGCGATCTTCGTCGCCGAGAAATACGGATCGATCACGAGACCGGTGACGTCGCGCACGCGCGCCGCAAGGCCGTCGGCGGCGAGCTTTCTGCATGCGGCTTCGGTGCGGCGGTCCTGCCAGACGATCGCGTTCGCGATCGGCAGGCCGGTCTCGCGATTCCAGATCAGCGTGGTCTCGCGCTGGTTGGTGATGCCGAGTCCCGCGACGTCGCGCGCGTCGAGCCTGGCGATCGCGAGCGCCTCGCGCGCGGTCTCGAGCTGGCTCGTCCACAGGTCGTCCGGATCGTGCTCGACCCAGCCCGGCCGTGGATAGATCTGCGGAAACTCGCGCTGCGCCTGCGCGACGATGCGACCGTCCTCGTCGAACACGAGCGCACGCGAGCTGGAGGTGCCTTGATCGAGGGCGAGGAGGTGCTTCATCGCACGGACCTTTTGTCGGATGCCAACGCGGGGAACGAAGCGCGACAGAGTACAGCCGCCGGTCGCGACTCCTCGTCGCGGATCGCGACAGTCGACCCGAACCAGATTTTGGAAGCTTCTTCCAATTTGGAAGCTCCTTTGTTATAAGTCCGTCCCTGCACACGACGAGCGACCCGGTCATGAGCACCATCATCCAGCGCAGCTTCGACATCCTCGAACATCTCGCGTCCTATCCGGGCGGTCGTACGCTGTCCGAGTTGTCCGGCGAACTCGACATCCCGCTCAGCGCGACGCATCGGCTTCTCGCGGATCTCATCGAGTCCGGCTACGTCCGCAAGGAGCCGCGCCACGGTGACTTCGTCCTCACGATGAAGGTCGCGTCGCTCGGCCTGCGTTTCCTCAGCGCCGGCGGCGTCGTCGACATCGCCCAACCCCAACTCGATCGCCTCGCCTCCGCCTGTTCGGAGCTCGTCCGACTCACGATCGTCGACGGGGACGACCTGGTCTTCGTCGCGAAGGCGCAGGGTGCGACGCGGGGGCTGCGCTACGACCCGGACATGGGCCAGACCGTCACGCTGTCGTGCAGCGCCGCCGGCTTCGCCTGGTTGTCGACGATGAGCGACGAGGAGGCGATGCGCCTCGTATCGAGACAGGGCTTCGGCGATCCGGAGGACTTCGGCGGCAAGGCGCCGACGACGTTGAAGGCCTTGCTCGTCCATGTGCGGGCTGCTCGCAAGCGCGGGTTCAGCATGACCACCGATATCTTCGCGCCGTCGATGAGTTCGATGGCCGCGCCGGTGCGCGACAACCAGGGCGTCGTCGTCGGCACGTTGATCATCGCGGGGCCGATGGCACGGCTGACCGAGCGACGCATGCTCGAACTCGGTCCGACGCTGGTCCAGGTCGCCGACGAGATCGGCCATTCGAGCGGCGTGTCCGCCATGTTCAAGGCGAGGGCTCGTGCGCCGTTGACGAACGAGCAGCGCAAGAGCTTGCGCGTGGAAAGCGCGAGTCCCCCACGGAGCGCGAGATCGTGAACTTCGCGTCCTGACCACGGCGTTCTGCCGGCGACCCGCTGCACGCGGGTGATGCATCAGCGCTGCGCCACGACGCAGCCCAACCTCGAGGAGACCATCATCGCTACGCTTCAGAAACGACGCGCCGTGCTCGGCGCCATCGCGACGGCGCCGCTGTGGAGCGGCGCGTTCGTCACGCGCGCCCGCGCCGCCGAGTTCGTGTTCAAGGTCGCCCACCCGCTCGCGGCGAACCATCCGACGAATGTCAGGCTCAAGGAGGCCGCCGACCTGATCGCGAAGGACAGCGACGGCCGGATCGAACTCCGTATCTTCCCGAACAATCAGCTCGGCGGCGAAGTCGACCTGCTCAACCAGGTCCGCTCGGGTGCTGTCGAGATGTACGTGATCGGCGGCCTCGTCGTCTCGAGCGTCGTGCCGATGGCGGCACTGGACGGAACGGGGTTCGCGTTCAAGGACTACGGGAGCGTCTGGCCCGCGGTCGACGGCAAGCTCGGGGCCCACATCAGGCAGTCGCTGATGCAGGCGGGTCTGTACGCGCCGGAGAAGGTGTGGGATCTCGGGTTTCGCGAGATCACCTCGTCGGTCCGCCCGATCAAGAACGTCGACGACATCGCGGGCATGAAGATCCGCGTGCCGGGAGCCGCCGCCTATGCCGACCTGTTCAAGGCGCTCGGTGCCGCGCCGACCAGCATCCAGTTCGGCGAGGTCTATCCGGCGCTGCAGACGAAGATCGTCGACGGCCAGGAGAACCCGCTCGGCCTGATCGTTACGTCGAAGTTCTTCGAAGTGCAGAAGTTCTGCTCGATGAGCAATCACATCTGGCAGGGCAACTGGGTCCTGATCAACGGACGCGCGTGGCGCGGGCTGCCGGGCAACCTGCAGGCGATCCTCGAGAAGCGTCTCAACGAGGCGGGGCTCGCGCAACGCAAAGACCTCGCCGGGCTCGAGCAGTCCTACCACGACACGATGGCCAAGGGCGGCATCGCGTTCAACGACGTCGACGCGAATTCGTTTCGCGCCAAGCTAAAGGCCGCCGGCTACTACACCGACGCACGCCGGAAGTTCGGCGACGCGGCGTGGAAGATCCTCGAGGAGGCGACCGGCGCTTCGCTGTCCTGAGGCCGTGTCGATCGCCGCCCCGCTCGCGCCCGCCCCCGCCTCGGCGCCGGTCCGCGCGCTCAACGCCTTCGACGGGCACGTCGGTCGCGTGGTGCGACTCGTCGCGGCCTTCCTCGTCGTCGCCGAGGTGTGCCTGCTGTTCGCGGGCGTGATCGCGCGCTATGTCTTTCATCATCCGATCGTCTGGTCGGACGAAATGGCGGGCGCGATCTTCCTGTGGCTCGGGATGCTGGGGGCCGCCATCGCGCTCCAGCGCGGCGAGCACCTCGCCTTCGGTGCGCTCGCCGCGCGCGCGTCCCCACGCCGCCTCGTCGTCCTCCGGAGCCTCGTCCTCGCCTGCATCGCGCTGACCCTGTGCCTGCTGCTGAAGCCGGCCCTCGACTACGTCGAAGACGAATCGTTCGCGACGCTGCCGAACCTCGGCGTTCCAGCGAGCTGGCGAGTCGTGGCGATCGCCGCCGGCCTCGTCCTGATGATCGTCACCGCAGCGATCCGCCTGCTCGGACAGCCGCTGCGCACGGCGCTCGCCTGCGTGGCGACGATCGCGGCCGTCGGCATCGCGCTGTGGCTGGCGAGACCGTGGCTGATGGCCATCGGCAATCTCAACCTGATCGTCTTCTTCGTCGCGATGGTCGGTGGCGCCATCCTCGTCGGCGTTCCGATCGGGTTCGCGTTCGGCCTGTCGACGGTCGCCTATCTCGCGCTGATGTCGTCGACCCCGCTGAGCGTGATCCTCAACCGGCTGGACCAGGGCATGTCGCAGCCCTTGCTGCTGGCGATCCCGATGTTCATCTTCCTCGGCCTGTTGATCGAGGTCACCGGCCTCGCGCGGACCATCATCGCCTTCCTCGCGTCGATGCTCGGGTCGGTACGCGGCGGCCTCTACTACGTGCTGCTCGCGGCGATGATGCTGGTGTCCGGCATCTCGGGCTCGAAGGCGGCCGACATGGCCGCGGTTGCGCCCGGCCTCTTCCCCGAGATGCGACGTCGCGGCGCGAAGGACGGCGATCTCGTCGCCTTGCTCGCGACCTCGGCCGCGATGGCCGACACAATCCCGCCGAGCCTCGTCCTCATCACGCTCGGATCGGTCACGGGCATCTCGATCGCCAGCCTGTTCACGGCGGGCCTGATCCCGGCCGCCGTGCTCGCCGTCGCACTCGCGGCCGTCGTCTTCGTCCGGTCGCTTCGCGAGCCGAAGCCCGACCTCCCGCGTCCGAATGCGGGCACGATCGCGCGTGCCTTCGTCGGGGCGCTTCCCGCGATCGCGCTGCCCTTCGTCATCCGCTGGTCTGTGGTCGAAGGCGTGGCCACCGCGACCGAAGTGTCGACCATCGGCATCTTCTATGCGCTCGTCGTCGGGATCCTGTTGTACCGGCCGGTCCAGTGGAACCGCTTCTATCCGGTCCTGGTCGAGACCGCGGCCCTGTCCGGCGCGATCCTCTTCGTGATCGGGACGGCGACCGGCATGGCCTGGGCGCTGACGCAGTCGGGCTTCTCGTCGGACCTCGCGACGTTCATGGAAAAGATTTCCGGTGGTCCCTACGGCTTCCTCGCGATCACGATCGTCGTCTTCGTCCTTCTCGGCAACATCCTCGAAGGCATTCCGGCGATCCTGCTGTTCGGGCCGCTGCTGCTGCCGGTGTCGCACAGCTTCGGCATCCACGACGTCCACTACGCGATGGTCGTCGTCGTCGCGATGAGCATCGGGCTCTTCTCGCCTCCGTTCGGAATCGGCTTCTATTCCGCATGCGCGATCGGCAAGGTCTCGCCCGACGAGGCCATCGCGCACATGTGGCGTTATCTCGCGGCGCTCATGGTCGGCCTGCTCGTCATCGCCGCCGTCCCCTGGTTCTCGACCGCGCTGCTCAAGTAACGGAGTTCTTCATGATGTTCGTCAGCGAAGCGGCGATGCTGCTTTGGTTCGACGTGGTTCCCGAAGCGATCGTCGAGCACGACGAGTGGCATACGCGCGAACACTTTCCGGAGCGCATCGCGATCCCCGGATTCCGCCGCGCCTCACGATGGATCTCCGCGACTCCGGACCCTCGCTATCTGGTGTGCTACGAGGTCGACGATCTGCGCGTGTTGTCGTCGACGCCGTATCTCGAGCGCCTCAACAACCCGAGCGAATGGACGCGGCGGATGATGCCGAGCTATCGCGGGATGACGCGCGCGTTCTTCGAGATCCGCTCCGTCGTCGGGGAAGTCCTCGGGTCCACGCTGGTCAGCGTCCGCTTCGAGCCGGCCGCAGGCGGCGAAGCTGCGTCGATCGACTGGCTCACCGCGGTCCTGATGCCCGAATTGCGGACGCTGCGCGGTGTAACGGGCTCCGCGCTACTCGCGTCCGCGCACGAACCGGAGATGACCGCCGAGCAACGCATCCGCGGCCGCGACGCGAGCGCGAAGTGCGCCCTGCTGGTCTCGCTCTATGACCCGGACGTCGCTCAAGGACTGCTCGCGGCGACGCTCGCACCGACCCGCTTCGCTGCGGCGGGCGTCGGCGGAGTCCTGTCGAGCGTGCATTCCCTCGCCTGCACGAGCACGGCAGAACGTTAACGATGCCGGGCGCGCCGCTCGCCCGCCTCAACGACGACGGCGAGTCGCGGGGCCGGCCCTTTCCAGACCCGCACGCCCATCGTCGCGCGGCCGCGACTCGTCGATCGCCACGAAGCTGCCGACCCCTTCCATCGACTTCTTGAAGCGGATCGGCCTCGAATCGGCGATGGCCCGCGGATCGAAGTCCTCATCCATCATGACGCCCCAGATCTTGCGAACCTGCATGCCGATGTTGCCGGCATCGTAGAGCGGGAAGACGGCGGCCTCGCGCAGGAACTTCTCGAGCGGATGTCGCTTGTCGAGCGAATTGACTCCCATCACCTGCATCGCGCGGAAGACGGTCTCGAACAGGGTCTCGCCGCAGAACACCTTGGCCATTGCGCCCACCGCGTGGCCTTCGGAGCGGTGCTGATCGAGATAATGCGCAGCCTTCCACGAGAACGCGCGACACGCCTCGATCTTCGTCGCGATGTCGGCGAGGAGGTAACCGACCGCCTGATGATGGATGATCGGCGCGTTCCCCCCTGCGGTATGGGTCTTGGCCCATCGCAAGACATATTCGTAGGCGGAACGCGCCACGCCCACGGCTGCGATAGCGGCGACCGGTCCTGACCACGTGAAGGCCTTGCTGATGACCAGATCGCCGTCGCCGACCGCGAAGACGTTCTCCTCCGGCACGCGGCAACCGTCGAAGGTGATCACGTTGTTCTGACACAGTCGATGACCGAGCTTGGCGATGGGTTGCGAGTAGGTCACTCCCGGCGTTCCGCGCGGAACGATCACGGCGCTCAGGCCCGCCTTGCCGCCCTTCGTCGGATCGGTCCGGACGATGCAGACATTGACGTTCGCACCTTTGAGGTCCCAGCCTCCGGAATTGCATGGCCAGTACTTCGCCCCGTCGAGGACGAACTCCCCGCGCCCTTTGTCGTGCTTCGCGACGAGGCCGATGCCGGTCGGCGACGCCCCGGGGTGATCGAAGTTGGCCGTTCCTCCGGGCGTTCCCGCGGCCTCGCTGACGGTCCAACCCGCGATGTACTCACCTCGTGGATCGCTCGTGGCTTCACCGATCCACTTCCGTTTTTGCGCCTCCGTGCCGAACCAGGCAAGCGGCATGAGCGCCAAGCCGTTCACGAGCAGGACCGTGGCGAAACCGGGGTCGACTGCGGTGATCTCCTCGGCAACGATCTGGAGATCCACATTGCTGACATCGCCCCCGCCGTACTGCTTCGGCAGGAAGCCCATCGCGAAGCCAAGTTTGTAGCACTCGATGTAGGCGCCCTTGACGGCCTGAAAGGCCTTCTGCGTATCTGGCTCTTCGTCCGCGGTCCTGACGATGGGCTGAAGGATCTCGACTGCGAACTCCCTTGCATTTCGCTGCAGCCGCTGCTGCGCCATCGTGAGCGTGAAGTCGATTGCCATATCTGCGAGCCCGGAATGTGGACGACCGTTGATCCGTAGATCAGATCACGCCTTGCCGTCAAGCCGGAGGGATGAACCGGAAGCGGCACGATTCACCGCCTCGCTGCATGCATGACTGGTGTTCGACTTCCGCCCCCATCAGGCCCGAGAGAAAGCCGATATCGAAGCGGCACACTTCCGGATAGTCCTTCGAGAGGTCGTGGTACACGCAGTTCTTGCACTCGACGCGTGGGATCTTGTCGGCACCGGTCGCAGAGACCGTTCTGGCGACGAACCCCGTTTCATTCATGATCTTCACGATTTCGTCGATTCGTTCTGCGCGGTTCTTGCCGACCAAGCGCGGGATGAGCTCCGCCGACTTCTTGACCCCAAGGTTGTACATGTACCGCGCAGCCTGCTCCTCCCCGAACTCCTCGCGCAGCGTCTGGATGAGCAGCTTGGAGAACCAGGCGTATTGCTTCGGAAACAGGTTGGTGCCGTCTTCCGTCAGGACGTAGACATTCTGTGGGCGCCCCCCGCTCTTGCGTGGCGAAGTCCGCTGAACGTAGCCGTCGCGCTCGAGCGCGACGAGGTGCTGGTTGACAGCGGTCCTGCTCAGCCCGACGGCCGCGACCAGTTCGTCCACCGTTGCCCCGAGTTTTCGTTCCAGCAGCTGGAGCAACACCTGCTGCTGACTCGCTCCTACCGTCGTCATCGTCATAAGCGTCCGGACTCACGCGTACGTGCGTGACCGCCCATTGTGCTTCTATCTATTGCTTTAGCCAATAGACAAAACCAGGCTAGCGATTCTCCACGTCGCGATACCAAAGGCGCTGCCGCGTCGGACATTTGCCCTTCGTGCACTGCGATCTATCAACCCGTACGGTGTTGACATGGGCTTTTGTCATGTATATAAGTCGAATACGTCATAGCGGTTGCGGAGTTATCCATGACGAAGTTCTCATCGACCCCCCGGCTGGAACGGCACGCTGCGATTCGACCGCCGCGTCTCCTGCGGGCAACCGCGGTCCCCGAAGGCATCGGTGCCCGCGATGTTCCGGAGCACCACCGTCCCTTGGGGGAGAGCCCCGCGAAGGCGCCGGCGGAGCTGGCGCACGCGGCGCGGCTGATGTCGCTGGGCGCCTTGACTGCTTCCATCGTCCATGAACTCACTCAGCCGCTATCGGGGATTCAGGTGAACGCGTGCGCGTGCTCGCGCCTGCTGGACTGCGACTCCCCGGACCTCGATGGCGCGCGCGAGACGGCCCGCCTCACCGTGCGGGATTCGATGCGCGCCGTCGAGGTGATCAGGCGCCTGCGTGTTCTGTTCAGCAAACAGGACGTGTCGATGGACACGGTGGATCTGAACGGGGCGACCAACGAGGTCCTGACGCTGTTGGCCGGCGAACTCCGGCGATGCCGCGTGGTGCTGCGGCTCGAGCTCCAGGCTGACTTGCCTCCGGTCACCGGTGACTCCGTGTTGCTTCAGCAAGTCATCCTGAACCTCCTGCAGAACGCGACGGATGCGATGCGCGGCGTCGAAGGACGCCCCAGGGACCTGGTGATCCGAACCGAACTCGACGGCGGCGACCGGATTCGACTGAGCGTCACGGACGCGGGCGTCGGTGTCGAAGCCGAGCGGATTCAAGACCTGTTCGAGCCCTTCAGCACGACCAAGAACAACGGCCTGGGAATCGGATTGGCCGTCAGCCGCTCCATCGTCGAGAGTCATCAGGGGCACTTGTGCGCGGCGCCGAACGCGGGTCCGGGAACGACGTTCTCGTTTTCGCTTCCGCGATCACGTGCGCAGGTTCTTCCCTCGTCGCGAGCAGGCGGACGACTTTCTGCAGAGTGAGGATCAAATGAGATCGACGAGTGAGGCCCTCCAAGCGACCCGACGGACGAGCGCGGTTCCGACGGTATTCGTCGTCGACGATGACGTTTCGGTGCTCGAATCCCTGCAGTCGTTGATCCGTCATTCCGGCTGGCAGGCGGAGACGTTCACCTGCGCCGAGGACTTTCTTGCTCGGTCACGAATCTGCGGTCCGTGTTGCATGCTTCTTGATCTCTCGCTGCCCGGCATCGACGGGCTCGATCTGCAGAGCCGCATTGCCGCCGATCGCAGCGACCTGCCGATCATCTTCGTCACGGGGCACGGCGACATCCCGACCTCCGTGCGAGCCATGAAGGGCGGCGCTCAGGAGTTCCTGACCAAGCCACTCTCGGTGGACGCAGTGCTCAGCGCCGTGCGCAGCGCGATCGACCACAGCAGAACGGCTTCGCAGGATGAAGAGACGAGGCGGGAGCTGAAGGCTCGCTACGAGTCGCTCAGCGCCCGTGAGCGGGAGGTGATGGCGCTCGTGGTCTCCGGCTTGCTGAACAAACAGGTCGGCGGGGAGCTGGGCATCAGCGAGATCACGGTAAAGGCCCATCGCGGCAGGGTGATGCGAAAGATGAACGCGAAATCGCTGGCCCGCCTGGTGAACATGTACGCCCTGCTTCGTCCGATGCTGGAGCGCGACCGCGCAGGAAGTGATTAGCCTCCTTCGCCGCGGCTCTCCCATCGAGCCGTCGAGCGAACGGAAGCATCGCGCTCGGGACTGCGCCCGGAGGCCCCACAACAACGAGCTCAATACTCAATCGATGCGCAGGGTCTGCTCCATCGTGTAGCACTGGTCCCAGATGAAGACGTCGAAACCCGCGAGTCTGGTCGACCACTTGGGCGTCAATGTGTTGACGCACTGAAGCGCGACGCGATCGATGAAGTCGTCGAAGAGCGCCCACGGGTTGTCCTTGTCCAGTGGGTTGATTCCCTCGCCGACCTTCGTCGTCGCGAGCGCCGTCGCCGCCGCCTGCTTGATGTCGCGGTAGAACTCGGATTGCCGTTCGACGTCGGCATGCGTGCCGACGCGGGTCACATGGCCGCCGACGATGATGTCCCAATCCATCTTTCGGATATCCTCGACGCGCGCGAACGCGTCCACCACATCCTGCGCCACTGCGAAGCGGCGCCAAGGCATCCAGCCAGGGAACACGAGGTCGATCGCCATCAGGACGCGCTGCTTGGGCGCGTAGATGAAGATGTTTCCCGGGTCGTGACCGGGACCGTGGTACGAAAGCTCGAGCGTCTGGCCCCCGACCTGCAGCGTGTACTTGTCCGTGAACGTGACCGTGGGCAACGGGCGATTCGGGTCGGCATCGCGCTTGAGCAAGCGAAGGGTTTCCGCATGCGCGATGATCACAGGGATATTGCCCAGCGTCTTCGCGCCGCCGATGTGATCACCGTGCGAGTGGCTGTAGACGAGGTGGGTGATCGGCTTGTCGGTGACCTCGGCGATGGCCTTCCGGATGCTCGACGCGAAGGATTGCGGCGCGTCCATCACGACGACGCCGCGGTCATACACCATGAACATCGACTGGATCTGGTTGTCGGTGATCATGTAGAGGCCGCCGCCGAAATCCTGCAGGCGATAGCCTTTCGCGGGGTCTATCGCAGGGCCTTGTTCCGTCACAGGGACGTCGAAGTACTTCCCGGTCTTGACGCCGATGGGGGGAATCGACGGCATGTTCGGATACGGCTCGACGGACGCGGTGCCGCTCTGCTTCCCGTTCGCACCGCTGGATTGCGCATGCGCAGCCGTGGCGAGGATCGAGAGACCGACCAATACAAGCGTCATGCGTGCAAGCTTCGCGATGCTGTGTTTCGCCATGATGCTCACTCCTTGTTTGATTGACCTGGGGGTGCGCGTGCAAGACCGGCCGCACGCGACCAACGGATCACAACAGGAGTGCAACGACACGTACATCGCACGATGGTGTCTGCGATACCTTCGTATCGACCGACTGCGGCGCAACGCCGCGACGTCGATCAGCGACGCGGCGAACGCATGAAGTCACCAACGAGCTGCGCGATCCGATCGGCCGTCGTGTCGAGTGCGAAGTGGCCCGCGTCGAGGACGTGAACCTCGGCGTTCGGCACGTCCCGGCGATAGGCCTCCGGTTCCGACAGGTCGAACGACGGGTCGTATCGGCCCCAGAGGACAAGGAGGCGGGGCCGAGTCGTCCGCATCCAAGCCTGCCATGTCGCATAGGCGTCGACGTTCGTGCGGTAGTCGTAGAACAGATCGCTCTGGATCTCCGCCTGGCCCGGTCGGCTGAGAAATGCGAACTCGTCAGTCCAGAGGTCGGGGTCGTATCGCTCGACGTCCGGGTCGCTGCCGACGTGCCGTGTCCGCGTCGTCGACAACGACAGCAGGTTGGCGCGGAGAGACTCCTCGTTGGTGTCGCGATCCGCCCAGAACGCACGACGGGTTTTCCATGGCGCTCCCAACCCCTCGTTGTGCGCGACGGCGTTCTGGACGATGAGCGCCTCGATCCGCTGCGGATGGGCGAGCGCAAGACGAAAGCCCACCGGACCGCCGTAGTCCTGCATGTAGAGCGTGTACCGCGACAGTCCGAGCGCCTCGGTGAATCCGTTCATCACTTCGGCGAGGCGATCGAACGTGTAGTCGAAGGACGTGGGATCGGGCCAGTCGCTATGACCGAAGCCCGGGTAGTCGGGGGCGACGAGGTGATATCGGTCTGACAGCCGGGCGAACAGCGGCTCGAACATCCGCGACGATGACGGCAGTCCGTGCAGGAGGAGCAGCGTCGGCGCATCCGCCCGGCCGGCCTCCCGGTAGAAGAGCTTCACGCCGTCGACCTCGGTCGTGCGATGGAAGGTGGGATGGTGAGACACGCCACGATCAAACCAGACGACCGTCGACGGCTCCATTGCACCAAGGTGTCGGCGCGGGCTGACGTCTCAACTGGACACGACGCCTCCTCGACATCGCGGCGAACCGACACCTTTGTCCAATCGCTCGAACGCGGCGTCTCTGGTCGAATCCTCGCAGGCTCCGCGCATCGTCACCGCGCTCTCGCGTTTCAAGTGATGAGCGATTCCATGCCGACTCGCGCGACCTTCGACATCGACCTGCCGGCAACGCGTTCGGCGAGGAGCCATGGCCCGAACCTTCATGGACGCATCGTTGATCACCTTCGGGGCGGACGCGCCCAACGCGGCGCTGACGCTCAATCGGGTCGCGCTCGGCACGTTCTTCGCGATCAGCGGTGACCAGAAGCTGTGCGCCTTCGGGCTGGACGCGAGGAAGCGCGTCGCGACCTGGAACCCGATCAGTCGAGCCGACTGGCTCGGAGACCTTCTCTACTTGCCCGAGACGCTCTTCTGCATCGGACTCGCCGTCGTGATGTTGGCGGGACCAGGCTCGTGAAGCGTCGATTCGTTGATCTTCGCGCGCGTCGTCAACTAGGCTTCAGACCCACGGACCGGAATGTCAATCGCGAAAGCCATTCTCACGACCAACAGGAAAGGATCAGCCATGGAGTGCAAGACTAAACGCACGATAGCGACGGCGTCGGCAGTGCTCGCCCTGACGTGCGGCACGGCCGCTCACGCGCAGGACAAGTATTCGCTCAAGTCGCCGAGCGGGATTCCGTTCTCCGACTTCAAGGGATACGAGGACTGGTCGGTAGTCTCTTCCGCTCGCACGGACGAGGTCCTCAAAGTGATCGTCGCGAATCCGGAAATGATCAAGGCGTACAAGGCCGGCATCCCGGGCAACGGCCAGCCCTTCCCGGATGGCGCCAAGATCGCGAAGCTGCAATGGAAGCCGAAGAAGAGCACGGAAGCTCCCTTCGTCGTGGACGTGCCCGACGTCTTCTCGCAGGCGTTCGTGATGGAAAAGAACAGCAAGAAGTTTCCGAAGAGCGGCGGCTGGGGATACGCGCTGTTCAACTACGACGCGGCATCCGATCGGTTCACGGCCGATGCGAACAGCCCTTCGGATTGCGGACACGTGTGCCATGTGGCCGTGAAGGCGAAGGCCTACATCTTTCACCCGTATCAGAAGAGGTGAGCCTTGCCGGTCGACGACGCCATTCGCGCCGCCTTGCAGCGGCATTGGGCGGCTTCGGACGCCGGCGACTTCGCGGCGGAGCATGAGATCTACGACGATCGCGCGGTGCTCGAGTATCCGCAATCAGGCGAACGCATTCGCGGTCGGGAGAACATCCAGGCATCGCGCATGGCGCAGCCGAACAGGAAGCGCTTCACCGTGCGACGCATGCTGGGTGGCGGCGGCCTCTGGATCAGCGAATTCATCCTGAGTTACGACGGACAACCCGCCTACGTCGTGAGCATCATGGAATTCGACGGCGATCACGTGATCCGGGAGACGCAGTATTTCGGCGAACCGTTCGAACCGGGTGTGTCTCGCGTCCAGTGGGTCGAACGAATGGACTGAGGATGCGGCGGAGAGCCGATGGCTACGAGGTGCTCGCACGAACCGAGTTGCCGACGGACACGGTCCTGCTCGCGCGCTATCTGATCGGCAAGGTCGTCGTGCGGGAAACGCCTGAAGGCTCCCTCAGCGAACGGATCGTCGAAACGGAGGCCTACCCGGTCGGCGATGCCGCGGGTCACGCCTTTCGCGGCGAGACGCCGCGCACGCGAGCGCTCTTCCTCGATCGGGGGCACGCCTATGTCCACCTGGCCTATGGCGTGTCCTGGTTGTTCAACGTCTCGAGCGAACGATGCGGCGTCGGAGCCGGCGTCCTGGTCAGGGCGCTCGAACCGCTGACCGGGATCGCGTCGATGCAGCGAAATCGGGGCGTCCAGAATCTGCTCGACCTCGCGCGAGGACCGGGACGCCTCACGGCCGCGCTCGATGTCGATCGCGCGCTGGACGGCATCGATCTTTGCCGGATCGGGCCGTTGTGGCTCGCGCGTGACGAGCACGACACGCCGAAGATCGGAGTCAGCACGCGGATCGGGCTTTCGCGCGAAGCCGAGCGCCCCCTCCGTTTCTACGTTCGCGGCAATCGCTTCGTCAGCGGGGCCAAGTCGCTCAACCGCTGACCCGATGCGTTCAGAGATCGAACAGCCGGAACCGCTGGACCCGTCGGCACAGGGGAAGGCGGACTGCCCTCAAAGATCGAAGTCGCCCTGTTCGACTCCCTCGACGTTGAGCCTTCCGACGCGACGCCCCCGACACCGGCGTCTTCCAGATGCCCGTTCCGACGGTCCTGCCGCGCCCTTCGATGTCGCGTGGCACCTCACGTTGACGAGAGCGGCCGTGTCATCGGGACGACCTTCTCGGGTGTTTTTGACGAACGGGCGTGCAACAGGAGACGCCATGGTGACACTCGGCTCAAGGCGCGTCGTGCGGCAGCGCTGTCTGTGCGAGAAAGACCGTGAACATGCCGGCGGGATCGGACCAGTCGCGGAGCGGCGTCCAGCCTCCGGCCCGCAACAGCACGCGTGCATCGCGAAGTCCGTATTTCGTACTGATCTCGGTGTGGATCGTCTCGCCCGACTCCATTCGAAAGGAAACGCCCGCCACGTCGAAGGCCAGGGCGTGCCTGGCCTGAAGGTGCATTTCGATGCGCGACTCGAGGTCGTTCCATCGAACGACATGGGCGAAGGCCCGCGGTGGCACTGTCCCGTCGAGCTCGCGATTGATCCGGTGCAGGAGGTTCAAGTTGAACTCGGCAGTCACGCCTTGCGCGTCGTCGTATGCCGGAATCAGGATCGACTCGTCCTTCGGAGTATCGATCCCGATCAGGAGTTGTGCGTCGGGGCCGAGCGTGCGAGCGATCGCCGACAGTAGTCGCGTGGCCGATTCGGGAACGAGATTGCCGATCGTCGAACCCGGAAAGAAGCCCAGACGCGGCACGCCGTCGAATCTCGGAAAGTGCAACGGCCGCATGAAGTCCGCCTCGATCGGAAACACCTCGACCTCGGGGAAGAGCGCCGCGAGCCGGGCCGACGATTCGCGCAGGTACGGACCTGAGATGTCGATGGGAACGTAGGCGGAAGGCTCGATCGCCGAGAGGAGCAGCGTCGTCTTCGCGCACGACCCGCAGCCGAACTCGACGACCACGCGACCCTTTCCCGTCAGTGCGGCGATGCTGCGTGCACGCGTGCGCAGGATGGCGCGTTCGGTCCGGCTCGGATAGTACTCAGGGAGCGCCGTGATCTCTTCGAACAGTTCGGAGCCGCGGTAATCGTAGAGCCAGCGAGCCGGAATGGCTTTCGGAGAACGGCGCAGCCCCTGGAGGACTTCGTCGCGAAACGTCGCTCGCTCGTCGCTGATGACAGGTTGGCTCGCCGCGTACGGCTCGGTCCTCGACGGTAATCCGCCGCTGTTTGCTCGGCTGGGGGCGGTATCGAGCTGGTCCATGGGCTCCCTCGACGTCGTCGCACGCATGCACGCACCTAGGCGATGGCGGAGTCGACGATGGCGACGTCCTCCTCGACCGTGCCTCCGCTCACGCCGACCCCGGCGACGACCTCGGTCTCGACCAGCAGAGGGACGCCACCGCCCATCGCACAGAAACGCCCTCCGGAAACCATGCTCAGCGGATACAGCGACTGGCCCGGCTGCACCAGAGGGAGCAAGTCGTCCGTGCGAAGCCTCACGAGCGCGGAGGTGTAGGCCTTGCGTTCGGCGATTTCGAGCGAGAAGAGCGGCGCGCCTTGCATGCGGTGCTGCAGGACGACATTGCCATGGACGTCGACGACGCAGACCGCGACGGGCACCTTCACTTGCATCGCCCGCGCCTCGACTCGCTCCGCGATGCGCTTGGCGAATGTGAGCAGATCCATGAGCCCGACCCTTTCGTGGTTGCGACGGATACGCCCGACGCGCTCGTAATCGACCCGGCGCCGCTGCAAACAGTGTCGTGCCAAAGCGCTCGAACGTTGATTGGACGATGGTGTCGCCCATACCAACGTATCGCCCGATCGGTCTCGAGGCAGGAAGCGCATCCGCGGACAGGCGTCGTTCAATCCGTTCTCGCACGCCGCGATGCCGGTGATCAACGCTTGAACTGCGGGCCGCTTGCGGACAAAGCGCAGGGCCTAGCGAGCCTGGTGCGGAGGACCAACGTAAGGGAAGGAGGCGAGCAAGTCGCGATGCGGCCCGACCCCGTCGCTCGTGACTCTCCCGTTGGTGAGGATGGACACGAAGCCGTCCATCACGTCGTCGACGAGTGTTCGGCCATTGTCCGGATAGGACGCCGGCCGCGAGGGGTCGTACGTCAGGACGTCCGGCAGCAGCGTCTTCGCCACGCGCGTGGCGTCCTCCGGCTTGTAGCCCCCCGTATGTTCGAGGGAGTGTGCGTACACGGCGACGAAACGTGCGTCGTCCGCGGGCTCGACGGCGAAGTAGGCCTCCTTCTCGGAGCCGGTGAGGAACACGGATTGCGAGGGTCGGGCGCCGCGCTCCGCCTGCACCCAGTGCCCGCCGCGGCCATCGACCGTGCGAGCCCAGAGGCCGACCTTCCCGCGGCCGAGGGCCGAGTTGGGCACGTCGAGGACGATGCTGCAGACGTCCCCTTCGGTAAAGAAGTCCTCGCCGGTGAACCGCATGTCGTCGAGGGCGCCCTGCGTGTCAAAGAAGAAAGGATCGCTGCGCCAGCCGGCGAAGAAGCGGTGGCCGCCTGTCTCCGTCACTCGAGCATCGGTGCCGGTCGATACGGGCGCTCCGTCGATGATCGTCTGCCCCTCGTCACCGAGGCGGGCCACCTGCACACCCTCGGCGCGTCGCAAGGTCGCCGTCTGGGCCCCGCCCTCGCTGGAAGAGAAACGCACGCGGTACGCGACGTCCGCGAGCAGGTCGCCGTCGGTGTCGATCCTGATCTCGTACACCGCCTCGTGCGAAAACGGCTCGGGCGTCGTGGGTCCGGGTGGGCTCACGGCGACCGACGGATGCACGTTCATGATCAGGATCGACCTGTCCGGATCTTCCGGCTTGGGAAAGGCGTAGAGGTCGGTCAGGTCGAGGCGGGCATCGCCGTTCGGGAAGCCGTAGTCCGGACCGGAGTAGTGGTGCGACATGGGCCGATCTCCTGCGCGGTGACTCGAGCGCCCATGAGACCAGAACGTCGAACGCACGACCACTGCACCAAGGTGTCATCCGATCGCCAGGAACGGCGCCGCTGAACGATTGGCGTCTCGTCCGCGTCTCGACGCCGAACTCGTTCAGACACAGCCGGGCCGGATCGTGCTCGTCGCGACGCCACCGCATCGACATGCGCGCTCACCGAAGCCGTCGTGGCTCTTGCGCCGAAATTCCGCAAGACGTGACCCGGTCGTCCGGTTCACCCATCGTGCCGATCTCGACGATGCGCGTCGAGTAGGATCAGCGATGCAGGTCAACTCAAAACAGTCCAAGACGATGACAGGAACCGAGCAACGCGAACCGATCTGCGTGGAAGAACGCGGCGCGGGCCCCTTTCAAGTTCAGGTGGTCATCGGCGCGACGCGAGTCCAAATGGACGAACCGATCGATGCGGGCGGCCAGAACGAAGGCCCCAATCCTTACGACCTTCTGTGTGCCGCGGTCGGGTCGTGCACGCTGATGACCATGCGGCTGTACGCGGACCGCAAAAGCTGGCCGATGCGCGACACGCGTGTGTCCGTCGGCTTTCGACGAAGCGCTGACGGTCATTTGGATGAAATCGAGCGAGTGCTCTCGTTCGATCCTCGACTCGACGAGGTGCAACGTGCACGGTTGGTCCAGATCGCCGAGCGGTGTCCAGTGCACCTGACCCTCACACGAGGCGTGACGATCAAGACGACTGCACCGAGCGACCAGGGCGGCCAGGTCGAAGGATGTCTCGATGATCGCGCTCACGCCGATGCCATGGACAAGGCTTGCCGCGAACCCTGAGGAGCGAGTGTCGGACCGCGAGCCACTCGTCGTTCGACGAGGACGTGAGACGCCCGGCGCTTGGTAGCGGGTCTGCGCGAGCGAATCCCGACGTCCCGAAGGCGTGTCCTGAAGTTCCTACTCGAGCGGCCTGAATGGCGAGCCGGCACATGGGCAGGGAACACCTCCCCTAACTCGGGATTGTCGAGCTGACGATGGTGTTGTGCGATGCGTCTCGCGGCGGATTGCAAGGCCGCGTTTGCGGCGCGCGTGCGTTGCGCTACAACGGTGCGACTACCGTTGCCGTATCACTGAGGAAGTCCCGCAAGTGCTTGAAACGATGGTGCCGCTGGACGGAATCGAACTGTCGACCTTCGCATTACGAATGCGCTGCTCTACCGACTGAGCTACAGCGGCCCGGACTTCGGGAAGGCGCGATTATACGGACGCGGCGTCCTCGCGCAAACGCGCGTGGCGCCGATCACTCGGCGTCGGGCTGGGCGGACGGTGCAGCCCGCTGGAAGGCGTCGAGCGTCATGCAGCGTTCGTGGATGCGGATCAGCGTCGGCATCGTCGAGAAGTCGCAATTCAGGCGCTGCCCGTTGAAGACCTGCGGCACGAGACAGATGTCGGCGAGCGTCGGCGTGTCGCCGTGGCAGAACCGGCCTGTCCACGACGACGACGCGAGTTGCGCCTCGATGGCCGCGAGACCGCTCTCGACCCAGTGGCGATACCAGGTGTTCTTGTCGTCTTCGCTCACGCCGAGCGTCTTCACGAGATAGCGGAGCACGCGCAGATTGTTGAGCGGATGGATGTCGCACGCGATCGCGAGGGCGAGCGCGCGGACACGCGCGCGCGCGGCCGGCGTGGCCGGCAGCAACGGGGGCTGCGGATGCAGTTCGTCGAGATACTCGATGATCGCGAGCGACTGGGACAACGCGAAGCTGCCGCCGTCCGGATCGTCGTCGACGAGCACCGGGACGAGGGCCTCGGGGTTGAGCGCGCGAAAGGCTTCGCCGAGTTGCTCGCCGCCGCCCTTGACGAGATGGATCGCGCGATAGTCGTAGGGCAGGCCCTTGAGATTGAACGCGATGCGGACGCGGAACGAGGCGGAACTCCGGAAATAACCGTAGAGCTCCATCAATCCGCTCCGGTCGTCAGCAGGCTGATGCTGCTTCCGCGATCGGTGTTGCCGCCAAGTCCCGGCGGGAGCGGGAAGCGGACGGCCTCCTCGACGCCTGCGAGCTTGCGGATCGACGCGATGCCGTGCGACTGGAGGACCGTGATCAGCTCGCTCACGAGGATCTCGGGTGCCGACGCGCCCGCGGTCACGCCGATGCGGCGCTTGCCCTCGAGCCACGTCGGATCGAGTTCGGAAGCGTTCTCGATCATGTAGGCCTCAACGCCCATCCGCTCGCCGACCTCGCGCAGGCGGTTGCTGTTCGAACTCGTCGGGCTGCCAATGACGATGATCAGGTCGCATTGGGGGGCCATGAACTTGACGGCGTCCTGGCGGTTCTGCGTCGCGTAGCAGATGTCGTTGCGCTTCGGCTCGAGGATCTCGGGGAAGCGGCGCTTGAGTGCGCCCGTGACCTCGGCCGCGTCGTCGACCGACAACGTCGTCTGCGTCACGTACGCGAGCCGGCTCGGGTCGCGCACGACGAGGCGCTCAACATCCTCGACGTCCTCGACGAGATGGATGCCGTCGCCGGCCTGGCCCATCGTCCCTTCGACCTCGGGGTGGCCCTTGTGGCCGACCATGATGATCTCGCGACCGTCGGCGCGCATCTTCGCGACCTCGATGTGGACCTTCGTCACGAGCGGACAGGTCGCGTCGAACACGGTGAGTCCGAGATCCTTGGCCTCGGCACGCACCGCCTGCGAGACGCCGTGCGCGCTGAAGACGACGGTCCCGCCGCGCGGCACGTCCTTCAGGTCCTCGATGAAGATCGCGCCCTTCGTTCTCAGCTCGTCCACGACGTACTGGTTGTGGACGATCTCGTGACGCACGTAGATCGGCGCGCCGAATTGCCGTAACGCGCGTTCGACGATCTCGATCGCACGATCGACGCCGGCGCAGAAGCCACGCGGCTGGGCAAGGACGACTTCAGTCACAGGATCCCCACGATCTTGACTTCGAAGCGCACGGGACGACCCGCGAGCGGATGGTTGAAATCGAACGTCGCCGTCTCGTCGTCCATCCCGCGGAAAACCCCCGCATAGCGTCCCCCGCCCGGCGCATTGAACTCCACCACGTCCCCGTCCACATAATCGGTCGAGTCGCTTTCGGATTCGACGAGCTTGCGATCCACGCGTTGCACGAGATCGGGATTGCGCGGGCCGAAGGCGGCACCGGGTCCGAGTTCGAACACGCGGTGGGCGCCAACGTCGAGACCCAGCAGGCGTTCCTCGAGCGCGGGCGCGAGCTGGCCGGCGCCGAGCTGCAGGGTCGCGGGCGCGCCGCCGAACGTGCTGACGATGTCGTCGGTCGGCGCGTCGGCACCGAGCCCGTCGGGGAGCAGGCTGACGCGATAGTGCAGCGTGAGGTACGAGTCGGACGAAACGGCCGGAGCCACGTCGGGATTGGACATGCGGGAAAGCGAACGAAAGACCGCCATTCTATCGAACGTGCGTGACCGGGCGCGCGTCGCGGACTGGCCCGAATCCGAACGTCCGCGCGAACGCCTGTTGCGGCATGGCGCGCTCGCGCTGACCGATGCCGAACTCGTCGCGCTCTTCTTGCGTACCGGGACGCCGGGTCGAGACGTCGTCGACCTGGCGCGCGAGTGCCTGCGGGTGTTCGGCGGCCTGCGTGGCCTCTTCGACGCGTCGGTTTCGCGGTTTTGCGCGATCGACGGCCTCGGGGTCGCGCGCTTCGCCCAACTACAGGCGACCGCGGAGATGCTGCGCCGTGCGCTGGCCGAAACCTTGCGCGAACGCCCCTTGTTCGACTCGCCCCAGACGGTCCGCGACTATCTGCGCCTCACGCTCGGCTCGCGCCAGCAGGAAGTCTTCGTCGCCCTGTTCGTCGACGCGCAGCATCGGCTCGTGGCGAGCGAGGAGCTCTTTCGCGGCACGCTCGCCCAGACGAGCGTCTATCCCCGCGAGGTCGTCAAGCGGGCCCTCGCGACCAACGCCGCCGCGGTCGTGTTCGCCCACAATCATCCGTCCGGGGTCGCCGAACCGAGCCGGGCGGACGAGGTGCTGACGCAGGCCTTGCGCGCGGCGCTCGAGCTCGTCGACATCCGGACGCTCGACCACTTCATCGTCGCGGGCTCGCAGGTCTACGGTTTCGTCGAGCACGGCAAGCTGTAGCGCACCCGCAATCCGGACGTTGCTCGACGCGCCGTTTGCCGCTAGAATCGCGGGCTTTGCGCCTTCGGGTGCATCCGTTTCGTCAATCATTTCGGCCGGCGCTGCGCGCCTGCCCTGTTCTGGAGGTGCCGACCATGGCACGCGTCTGTCAAGTCACGGGAAAGAAGCCCATGTCGGGCAACAACGTTTCCCGCGCGAACAACAAGACGAAGCGTCGTTTCCTGCCGAATCTGCAGAATCGTCGCTTCTTCGTCGAAAGCGAGAACCGCTGGGTCAGCCTGCGCCTCACGAATGCGGGCCTGCGCACGATCGACAAGGTCGGCATCGAAGCGGTCCTCGCCGATCTTCGCGCGCGCGGCGAACGCGTCTGAACCCGGGAGTCCACATCATGCGCGACAAGATCAAGCTCGAATCGACGGCCGGAACCGGCCACTTCTACACGACGACGAAGAACAAGAAGACCATGCCCGAGAAGATGGAGATCAAGAAGTTCGATCCCGTCGCGCGCAAGCACGTTGCGTACAAGGAAGCCAAAATCAAATAACGCAGCGCGTGATTTGATTTTGCCCCCCGCGAAGGCGGGGGCCCAGTGTCGTTAGTCGTCCGTTACGCCACTGGATTCCCGCCTCCGCGGGAATGACGGAAAAACAAAAGGCCCGCAACGCGGGCCTTTTGCATGGATCGAGCCGACCGCTCAGGACGCGTAGCTCCGCAAGCGCAGGCTGAACTCCTGCAGATGACGCACGCCGCTCTCCTCCGCGCGCTTGCACCAGTCCTGCAGCTGCACGAGCAATTGTTCGCTCGTCGCGCTCGACCGTTCCCAGATCGCCGTCAATTCGGTCCGCATGTGATGGACCTTGGTCAGCATCGGGCTCTCGGCCAGCGCGCCTTCGACGCGATCGCGATGGGCGGCGGACAGCTTGTTGTGGTCCTTGTGCAGCCAGCGACGACCGCGCTTCAGGCTCGCGACCTCGAGCTCGCTCGCCCCGCTCTGGGTGCGCGTCTTCAGCTCCTCGCGGTAGGCGCGCTTGAAGGACTTCGCGTACTTCGCCATCACGTCGTAGCGATGCGCGATGACCGCATGCAGGTTCTCGAGGTCGACGTGGGCGCGCGGCGCCGCGAAACGCGGCTTCGGCGCCACCTTCTTGATCGTCGCGAGCCTCAACGCGGCGAGCGTGCGGATGTAGAGCCAGCCGATGTCGAACTCGTACCAGCGGCTCGACAGCTTGGCCGACGTCGCGAACGTGTGATGGTTGTTGTGCAGTTCCTCGCCGCCGATCAGGATGCCCCAGGGCACGATGTTGCGGCTCGCGTCGACGCAGTCGTAGTTGCGATAGCCCGAGAAGTGGCCGATGCCGTTGATGACGCCGGCCGCGAAGAACGGAATCCAGATCATCTGGACGGCCCAGACCGTCGTGCCCGCGCCCATCCCGAAGAAGATCCAGTCGAGGACGAGCATGAGCCCGACGCCGTGCCACGTGTACTTGCTGTAGACGTTGCGCTCGAGCCAGTCGGTCGGGGTGCCCTTGCCGTACTTCTCGATGGTCTCGTCGTTGTCGGCCTCGGCCATGTAGAGCTCCGCGCCCTGCCACAGGACCTTGCGGATGCCCTTGACCTGCGGGCTGTGCGGATCGTCGACGGTCTCGCACTTCGCGTGGTGCTTGCGATGGATCGCGGCCCATTCGCCGGTCTGCATGCCGGTCGTGAGCCAGAGCCAGAAGCGGAAGAAGTGCGACGGAATCGGGTGGAGGTCGAGAGCGCGGTGTGCCTGGCAGCGATGCAGATAGATCGTGACGCCGGCAATGGTGATGTGCGTGAGGACGAGCGTTGCGACGACGATCTTCCAGACGGGCCAGTCGAGGATGCCGTGGGATACAAAGCTCAGGAAGTCCTGGGGAATCATTCGGTCTCCGGGGGTGCGCACAGGGGCGCGGATTCTGGAATTGCGGTGCCGGCGGACAGGTCCGCACGGCTGCGCATTATAGGCTGGATCGTCGCTCCCGTACGGGTAAACCCTTTTCAAAACAAGGGTTGGCGGCTCCGATACGACAGTCCGAACGGCCGATCGTTCACCGTCGCCCCTGAGCGGTCGATGGGGGGCGACGAAAGGTCAGGCGGGCGCGGGGACTTCGCGTGGCGTCGCGACCGCGATGCCCGCGGCCTGGAAATCGCTCCAGATCCGACGATTGACGTCGGAGCGCGTCACGTCCACGCCTTTTTCGGGGTCGGGCACCCAGAACGTCAATTCGAGTTCGATGCCCTCCAGCGCGAAGTCGCGCAACAACGCCGTCGGCGCGGGCGACGCGAGGACGCGCTGCTGCGCCGTCGCGGCGTCGAACATGATCTGCAGCGCGCGATCGATGTCGGTGCCGTAGGCCACGCGGATGCGCGTGACGGCGTTGCCATTCTTGTCCCCGTAGCTGAAGTTCAGCACGGCCTGGTTGAGCAGCAGTTCGTTCGGCACGAGCGCCTCGACGCCGTTGGCCGCGCGGACGACGGTGCAGCGCGTGCGGATCTGCGTGACGCTGCCGTTGTACTTGTCGATCGTGATGACGTCGCCGATGCGCAGGCTGCGATCGAGCAGGATGATGAAGCCCGAGACGTAGTTGCTGGCGATGCGCTGCAGGCCGAGACCGAGGCCGACGCCGAGCGCTCCGCCGAAGACCGACAACACCGTGATGTCGATGTCGACGAGGCGCATCGCGATCAGGATCGCGATCACGATCAGCACGGCCTTGCCGATCCGCGCGATGACGATGCGCATGCTGTTGTCGATCGCGTCGCTGTGCATCAGCCGCGTCTCGAGCGTCGCGCCGGCCCACAGCGCGGCCACCATCGTGATGCCGACCCAGAAGATCGCCGAGATGATCTGCCAGACGCTGATGCTGACGTTCTTGCCGATCGTGAACGTCGCCTCCGATCCGCTCAGTGCCGCGATGACGTCGGGCAGGACGCCGACGACATGCAGCGCGACGACGAGCCACGCGAGCATGCCGAACCAGCGTTGCGCGATCAGCAAGCCGGGGCTGGGCTTGAAGACGCGTCGCATCGCGTACAGGCCGAGCTGGATGCCGACGTAGGCGATCGCGAGGATCGTGAAGATGCGAACGAGGTGCCAGGGCTGCCGATAGGCGCGAAGGGTGCGCTCGGCCGCGAACAGCAGCACCCAGGCCAGGAACGGCGTGAAGAGCTGTTCGAGCCCGCCGTAGCGGACCTTCAGGCGCGCCGCATTGCGCTCGGGGTCGCGGTCGATGTAGCGCTGCGCTCGGACGCGGAGTCCGCGGCGGATGGCCCACGAGATCACCCAGGCGACGGCGAAGCAACCCGCCACGACGAGCCATTGGTACAGGATCGTCGGACGCTGCAGATCCGCCCAGGTCTCGCTGAGCAGGGACTGGATTTCGTCGGGGTTCATGCCGCGTTTGGAGGGACGACCTCCCGACCGGTTCCCTCGGCCGTCGCGATGCGACGCTTCAACACCGCGGCGAAGAAGCCGTCGGTGCCGGCGCGATGCGGCCAGAGCGACAGCATCGCGGTCGCGTCGGCACGGCCGTCGAGCACGATGCCCTGTGCCTTCAACACGTCCGTCGCGGACTCGATCTCGAAGTCCGCATGGCTCGCGAGGAAGCCCTCGACGATCGCTTCGTTCTCCTCGGCCAGCAGGCTGCAGGTCGCATAGACGAGCCGGCCGCCGGGCTTCACGAGCTTCGCCGCGGCATCGACGATGCTCGCCTGCTTGACCGCGAGCTCCGCGATCGATTCGGGCGAGTTGCGCCACTTGAGGTCCGGATTGCGACGAAGCGTGCCGAGTCCGCTGCACGGCGCGTCGACGAGCACGCGGTCCGCCTTGCCCGCCATGCGCTTGAGCTTCGCGTCGCGCTCGCTTTCGATCTGCACGGGATGCACGTTCGACAACCCGCTTCGCGCGAGGCGCGGCTTGAGACGCGCCAGCCGCTTCGCCGAGACATCGAGCGCGTACAGCCGTCCGGTCGAGCGCATCAGGTCGCCGAGCGCGAGCGTCTTGCCGCCGGCGCCGGCGCAGAAGTCGACGACGAACTCGCCGCGCTTCGGCGCGACGAGGCTCGCGAGCAACTGGCTGCCCTCGTCCTGCACTTCGATGCGCCCCTCGACGAAGATGCGCTGTGCGTTCAGTGCCGGCTTGCCCGCGAGACGGATCCCGTTCGGCGCGAGCGGCGTCGGTTCGGCCTCCACGCCGGCCGTGCGCAACATCGTCAACGCGTCGTCGCGCGTCGTCGTCATCGTGTTGACGCGCAGGTCGAGGGGCGCCGGGCGATTGAGGATCTCGGCGATGCGCGCGAGCTCGTCGTCGCCGAAGCGCGCGGCGAGCGCGACGCGCAACCACTCCGGCAGGTTGAGTCGCGTGTTCGCCGCGAGACTCGACCGATCGATCGTCGCGACGCGCCGCAACCACGTGCGCTCGTCCGCATCGAGCGATCCCGCGATCGGCTCGACGCCGGCGGTGTCCGCGAGGCCGAGCAACACCATGCGTCGCGACAGCGGACCCGTTCCGCTCTGGGCCAGCTGCGCGTACTCCATCTTCCGGCGCAGGACCGCGAAGACGGCTTCGGCGATGAGGCCGCGATCGCGCAGGCCAAGTTGCGGATTCGCCTTGAAGTAGCGACTCGTCGTCACGTCGGCGGGCGCCTCGAAGCGCAGGACCTCGTCGACCAGGGCCTCGGCGTGCGCGATCAGGTGCTGATGGAAAGGCGCCCGCGGCCCGTCGATCCGGCGGGGCGCGGGGGCCGCGCCCCGCCGCATCGGCGAACCCGAACGGTTCGGACCGCCCGGTCGCGTGCGTTGCGCCTTCGCGCCGCGGCGTGCGTGGGGCTTGGCCGCGCTCATCGGGAGACCATCAGCGCGTCCTGCGCCGCCCGTGGATTGCGACGCACGCGGTCGTCGACGAGCGCGACGTCGCCGTCGACGAACCATCGGACCGCCCGCGGGAAGAGCGCATGTTCGAGCGCGAGCACCCGGGCCGCGAGCGAATCGCGCGTGTCGTCCTCGCGCACCGGCGTCGCGGCCTGCGCGACGATCGCGCCGCCGTCGACGACGGGACTGACGAAATGGACCGTCGCGCCATGGATGCGCACGCCGGCGGCGAGCGCGCGCTCATGCGTGTGCAGGCCGGCGAAGGCGGGAAGAAGCGACGGATGAATGTTGAGCATGCGGCCCGTGTAACGAAGGACGAACGCGTCGGAGAGCACGCGCATGAAACCGGCGAGGACGACGCAATCGGCGCGAGCGGCGTCGATCGCCGTGATGAGCGAGGCTTCGAACGCGTCGCGATCGGCGAAGGATTTCGCGTCGACGACCACCGTTTCGACGCCCGCGCGCCGGGCGATCTCGATGCCCGGCGCATCCGCGCGGCTCGCGATGACCCGAACGACTTCGGCGGACCAGCGCTCCCGGCGGGACGCGGTGACGATCGCTTCCATGTTCGATCCGCGCTGGGAGATCAGGATCACGATCCGCTTCACGGCGGCGAGTCTAGCAGGGAGTCTCGGGCCTTCCTTCGAGGGACAGGGGCCGCCACTTATAATCGGCGGCTTCGCCGTCCTCACTTCCCACGCTCATGCGGGTCTTCCGCGGATTGCCCAACCCGGCCAGTCGTACGCCGTGCGCGCTCACCATCGGCAACTTCGATGGCGTGCACCGCGGCCATCGCGCGCTCATCGAGCGCGTGCGGGCCGCCGCGGATCGGCTCGACCTGCCGGCTTGCGTGATGACCTTCGAGCCGCATCCGCGCGAGTTCTTCCATGCGCGCGCGCTCGCGGAAGGCCGCGCGGCGACCGATCTGCCGCCACCGCCCGCGCGCATCGCGAACCTGCGCGACAAGCTCGACGCGCTCGCGGACGCCGGGGTCGACCGCGTGATCGTCGAGCGCTTCAACGCGCGCTTCGCGTCGCTGTCGGCCGAGCACTTCATCGAGGACATCGTCGTCGCGGGCTGTCATGCGCGCTGGCTCATGGTCGGCGACGACTTCCGCTTCGGCGCGCAGCGACGCGGCGGCTTCGCGATGCTCGAGGACGCGGGCGAACGCTTCGGCTTCGCCGTCGAGGCGATCCCCGTCGTCAGCGAACCGGTCGACGAAGCCGGCGCCGATGCCGACGCGCCCGCGGAACGCGTGTCGAGTTCGGCGGTGCGCGCCGCGCTCGCGGCGGGCGATCTCGCGCGCGCGGAGCGACTGCTCGGTCATCCCTATTTCATCAGCGGACACGTGATCCACGGCAACAAGCTCGGCCGCACGATCGGCTTTCCGACCGCGAACATCCTCCCGCACGGCCACGCGACCGAACGCCGCACGGCCGTCTCCGGCATCTTCGTCGTGCGCGTGCACGGCGTCGGACCCGATCCCCTGCCCGGCGTCGCGAGCGTCGGCGTGCGTCCGACGGTCGACGACTCGGGACGCGTGCTTGTCGAGGTCCACATCTTCGACTTCGTCGGCTCCCTCTATGGGCAACGCGTACGCGTCGAGTTCCTGCACAAGTTGCGCGACGAAGAGAAGTACGACGACATGACGCGCCTGACCGCGGCGATCGCCGCCGACGCGCGCGCCGCACGCGCGTGGTTCGGCGGATCCTTCGGCGCCCCGACCGAGACGTCGACGAGCGACGCCCTCGCGATGGCGGCCGCGCGAATTCCCTAGCGGTCGGCGCGCGGCTCCCGCCGCCACGACCGCATCGCTCCGAACCTCCATCGCGTGCGCGCGATGCCGCGCGACGCCAGCCCGTCGCAACCGAATAGACGCATTGCCGCGACGCGCGGCCGAAGAAGACCATGTCCAAGAACGACAAACCGGCGGCGAAGCCCGCGAACGAGTCCGACTACAAGTCGACGCTGAACCTGCCCGATACGCCCTTCCCGATGCGCGGCAACCTGGCGCAGCGCGAGCCGCAATGGCTCGCCGAATGGGAGTCGCGGCGCGTCTACCGACGCATCCGCGAGGCGCGCGCGGGCGCGCCGAAGTGGATCCTCCACGACGGGCCGCCGTATGCGAACAACGCGATCCACATGGGCACCGCCTTCAACAAGGTGTTGAAGGACATGGTCGTGAAGACGAAGAACCTCGCGGGCTTCGACGCCGCCTACGTGCCGGGCTGGGATTGCCACGGCATGCCGATCGAGATCCAGATCGAGAAGCAGTACGGCAAGAACCTTCCCGCCGCGGAAGTGCAGTCGAAATCGCGTGCCTACGCGGAGTCGCAGATCGTCGGACAGATGGCCGACTTCAAGCGTCTCGGCGTCCTCGGCGAATGGGATCGTCCGTACAAGACGATGAACTTCACGAACGAGGCCGAGGAGGTGCGCGTGCTCGGCCGCATCCTCGAGCGCGGCTACGTGTTCCGCGGACTCAAGCCCGTGAACTGGTGCTTCGACTGCGGCTCGGCGCTCGCCGAGGCCGAGGTCGAGTATGCCGACCGCGTCGACCTGTCGATCGACGTCGGCTTCCCCTTCGTCGAGGACCAGCGCGCGAAGCTCGCGAAGGCGTTCGGCCTCCCGTCGCTGCCCGAGAAGGAGGGCTTCGCGGTGATCTGGACGACGACGCCGTGGACGATCCCGTCGAACCAGGCGATCAACGTCCATCCGGACTTCGACTACGCGCTCGTCGACACGACGCGGGGCCTGTTGATCCTCGCGGTCGACCGCGTGAAGCCGGTCCTCGAGTCGTATGCGCTCGAAGGCACCGTCCTCGCGACGACGAAGGGCACGTCGCTCGATCACATCGAGTTCGCGCATCCGTTCTATCCGCGCCGCGCGCCGGTCTACCTCGGCGACTACGTCACGCTCGACCAGGGCACGGGCCTCGTGCACTCGGCGCCCGCGCACGGCGTCGAGGACTTCATCTCATGTCGCGCGAACGGTCTGAAGGACGACGAGATCATCAACGTCGTGACGGGCGACGGGACCTATGCGTCGACCGAGCCGCTGTTCGCCGGCCTGTCGATCTGGGACGCGAATCCCAAGGTCGTCGACGCGATCCGCGACGCCGGCGCGCTGTTTCGCGTCGAGAAGTTCTCGCACAGCTACATGCATTGCTGGCGCCACAAGACGCCGATCATCTATCGCGCGACCTCGCAGTGGTTCGCGGGGATGGATCGCACGCCGACGCAGTCTCCGATCCCCGACGGCGCGACGCTGCGCGAGACGGCATTGAGGGCCGTCGACGCGACGCGCTTCTTCCCGCCCTGGGGCAAGCAGCGCCTGCACGCGATGATCGCGAACCGCCCCGACTGGACGCTGTCGCGCCAGCGTCAGTGGGGCGTCCCGATGGCCTTCTTCGTGCACAAGGAGACGGGTGAGCTGCATCCCGACACGATCGCGATCCTCGGCGACGTCGCCGCCGCGATCGAGAAGGCGGGCATCGAGGCGTGGCAGACGCTGTCGGTCGAGGACGTGCTCGCACCGTATCGACGCGGCACGGCCGAGACCGATCCGGCGAACTACGAGAAGAATCGCGACACGCTCGACGTCTGGTTCGACTCGGGCTCGACGTTCCAGACCGTCCTCGGCGGCACGAGCCGTCATGGTTCGCATGCGGACGAGCTGCGCTACCCGGCCGACATGTATCTGGAGGGGAGCGACCAGCATCGCGGCTGGTTCCATTCGTCGCTGCTGATCTCCTGCATGCTCAACGGTCGCGCGCCCTACGACATGCTGCTCACGCACGGCTTCGTCGTCGACGGCCAGGGACGCAAGATGTCCAAGTCGGTCGGCAACGTGATCGCGCCGCAGAAGCTCATCGACCAGTACGGCGCCGACATCGTGCGCTGGTGGGCGGCGTCGACCGACTACTCCGGCGACGTGTCGATCTCCGACGAGATCATGAAGCGCGTCGTCGAGAGCTATCGCCGCGTGCGCAACACGCTGCGCTTCCTGCTCGCGAACACGTCGGACTTCGATCCCGCGTCGCATGCGCTGCCGGTCGACCAATGGCTCGAGATCGACCGCTACGCGATGGTCCGTCTCGAAGCGCTGCAGACCGAGGTCATGGAGCATCTCGCGGTCTTCGAATTCCATCCGGTCGTCGCGAAGCTCCAGACCTATTGTTCCGAGGACCTCGGCGGCTTCTACCTCGACATCCTGAAGGACCGCCTCTATACGTCCGCGGTCGACAGCCACGCGCGCCGCTCCGCGCAGAACGCGTTGTGGCACATCACCCAGTCGCTGCTGCGCCTGCTCGCGCCCTTCCTGTCGTTCACCGCCGAAGAGGCGTGGGCCGTGTTCGCGCCCGACGCGCTCGCGGCCAAGGGCACGATCTTCGCGGAGACGGCGCATGCGGTTCCGGCCGTCGCTCATGCCGGCGCGTTGATGCACAAGTGGACGACGTTGCGGGACACGCGCGCGGTCGTGCTCAAGCAGCTCGAGGAAGCGCGGACCGCGGGCGCGATCGGTTCGTCGCTGCAGGCCGAGATCGCGATCCATGCGCCGTCGGACCGCTACAACCTGCTGCTCGAGCTCGGGGCAGACCTGCGCTTCGTGATGATCACGTCCCAGGCGACAGTGGTCGAGGCGGCCCACGAGAGCGAGTGTTCCGTCGTCGTGACCCCGTCGCCGCACGCCAAGTGCGAACGCTGCTGGCATTACCGCAAGGATGTCGGAATCGACCCGGCGCACGCGAAGCTGTGCGGCCGCTGCGTCTCGAACCTCTACGGAAGCGGCGAGGTCCGCCGGGCCGCATGAGGTCACTGCGGGCGATCGCGGGAACGCTCGCGCTGGTCGCGGCGACGGGGGCTCATGCGGCAACCGTCTTCCCGGCCGATGCGAAGGACCGGGCCGACGACGTCGACACGCTGTGTCGCTTCGTCGCGTCGGACTACGCCTATCTCGATCGCAAGACGGTCGACTGGCCGGGCGTCTGCGCGGACGCGCGGGATGCGGCGATCGCCGCCGACTCGCGCGACGCGTTCGTGCTCGTGCTCGAGCGCGCGGTGCACGCGCTCTACGACGCGCACGCGCACCTCGGCACGAGCGCGCCGCAATCGACGCGCCTCGTGCCGACCGACACCGACGTCGTCGCGCGCTGGGACGGCGACGACGCGACGATCACCGACGTGCGCGACGGCTCGGCCGCGCTCGCAGCGGGCCTGCGGCCGGAGCAGCGCGTCGTGCGCATCGACGACCGGCCGACGAAGGACGCGGCCGCGGCGCTCGAAGCCCGTCCGCTGCGCAAGCCCGATCCCGCAGCGCGCGACTTCGCGCTCCAGCTCGCGCTCGCCGGTCGCCAGGACGGCCAACCGGTGCGTCTCGTCGTGCGCGACGGCGAGGAAGAGCGCGCGATCGAGTTCGTGCCGAAGGTCCAGCGGCCCGCCGCGCCGGTGTCGGCGTTCATCGACGGCGACGTGGCGATCATCCGCGTCAACAACACGCTCGGCGATCCGTACACGGTCACCGCGTTCGACCACGCGCTCGACGCGATGCCGACGGCGCGCGCGCTGATCCTCGACCTGCGCGACACGCCGAGCGGCGGCACGTCGAGCGTCGCGCGCGGCATCATGGGTCGCCTCGTCGCGAAGGAGGCGCCCTATCAACGTCACGAACTCGTCAGCGAGGAACGGACGACGCGCGTGCGTCGCGTGTGGGTCGAATACGTCGAGCCGCGCGAGGTGAACGGAGTGCGGCCGTTCCGCGGCGACGTGGTCGTTCTCGTCGGGCGTTGGACCGGCAGCATGGCCGAAGGTCTCGCGATCGGGCTCAACGCGGCGCGCGGCGCACGCGTGGTCGGCCGGCCGATGGCGCGACTCGCGGGCGCGCTCGACGAGATCACGCTGCCGCACTCGCAGGTCGTCGTGCGCATACCGACCGAGAAGCTCTTCCACGTCGACGGCACGCCGCGCGAAGCGTTCGTCCCCCAGGCGCTCGACGTGCGCCCGACCGACCGTCGCGAAGGCGACGGAGAGCTCGCGGCCACGATGCGCCTGCTGACGAAGCGATGACGATCATGCTGCGTGCCTTCGACCTCGCGGCGATCGCGGCGTTGATGGACGAGCCGGACCGACTCGACGATCTCGTCGTCGCCGAAGGCGCGCTGCCGCCGGGCTTCGTCTTCGAGACCGCGACGCGCGCGCTGCTGGCCGGCGGGCCTCCGCTCTGGTGCACGCTGTATGCGTTCGTGCACGTCGAATCGCGCGCGATCGTCGGCACCGGTGGCTTCAAGGGCCTCCCCGTCGACGGCGAGATCGAGATCGGCTACAACGTCGCGCCGTCGCGCCGCCGCGCCGGCTATGCGACGCAGGGGGTCGAGGCGCTAGTGGCACTCGCGTTCGCGCATCGTCAACGGCGCGTTACCGCGGAGACGTCGATCCGGAATCTCGCGTCCCGCCGCGTGGTCGAGAAAGCGGCGTTCGAGCGCCTCGGTCAGCGCATGACCGACGAGGACGGATGGGTCGACTGCTGGAGACGCGATGCGTCCGCCTGAACGTCGCGCCGCAATGCAAGCACGCTAGAGGGTGACCACGGTCGGTGATGTCCCGTCGCCCCGCGCCAGCACGACGAAGGTATAGAGCGCGATGGCGGTTCCGATCGGAAATGCGAAGAGCAGCAGGACGCTGATCGTCGCGAGCGCGTACCGCGGCCAACGGACACCGCTGCGGAGGAACGCCAGCGCCGCGACCACCTCGATGACCGCGAGCGCGAGGAGGACCGACGCGATCGGCTTGCCGAACATCGCGACGAGCTCGGGGACGAACGAGCCCTCGAACGTCGGTGCCAACAGCGTCGCTGCGACCCAGATCGTCGCCACGCAGCCGAAGACGAACAGGCCGACGATCGTATGGAGCACCACGATCGCGATCCGATGGCCGTTCATCGCATCCGACTCCGCGGCCTGAGCTCGACCGCCATCCGTTCGAGCTCCGCGACCTCGCCCGCGTGTCGGTCGCGATACGCCGCCTCCGCGACGCGCAGGTCGGCGAGCTGGCGCTCGACGTTGGACGCGTCGAGCGCGACGCCGAAGTCCTGCGGCGCGTCCGGCGTCGCGAGAATCCGGTCGATCATCAGGTCGCCGAGTTCGCGCTTGAAATGCCCCGGCTCCCAGTACCACCGCATCGTCGAACGCAGGTCGCCCCGCGCGGGGACGGGCTCGGTCGCGTAGCGATGGAAGCCGCTGAAGTCGACCACGGGAACCGACGTCCCGCCCGCGTCGCGTGCCTCGTCGGCGACCGCTCGCACGAGCGCTCGCTTCCAGTCTTCGAATGCGGGCCAATGGTCGGTCGCGCGAATGATCTCGAGCAGATGCGCGTGGATCGGATAGATCACGAGCGTCAACGCGATGCCGTTGCGGCGGCAGATCGCGAGGATGCGGCGCAGCGCGATCAGGTCCGCCGACGTGGTCCCCGACGCGTCGACGATGCTCCGCGGACGACGCGCGTAGGCACGCGTGTTGTCGAGGTCCGTCTGTCGAAACAGGTTGCCGTAGCCCTCCTCCTTCGCGACCTTCACGTACTCGCGCAACGGATTGAAGCCGTTCGACGCGAGATCGGGCGCGTACGGATCGCGCTGGCTCGCGAGCGTCTGCGCCGAATCGAACAACGCCGACAGCGTGAACAGGCTCTCCCCGGCGTCGCGCAGCTGCTGCCACGGGCGTTCGCGGTTCGGCGCGCCGTCGGGTCCGACGAGCAGTCGCGCCTCGACACGCTGCGGCCCGGACGCCGGGAGGATCGTCGTGTCGGTCAGGAAGTCGGGGAAGTCCACGCCCCAGACGACGCGTACGATCTTCGCGTTTCCCGCGCTCGCGATCGCGTGTTGAAGATAGGCGAGCGTCGTCGTCGGCCCGGTCCCCGGCAACGCGAGATTGAAGACCGGCCGGTCCGCCGAGGGCCACGCGGCGTGGTCCGGTGACAGGCCGACCTCGGCGCGGGAGTTCCCGAGGATCAGCGTGCGCGGTCGCACGCGCAGGACCTGGTAGGCCTTGACCATGCCCCCGTGGAGCTCCGCCTTCGGCTTGACCGCGTTGAATCCCGGCGCATCGACGAGACGGAACACGCCGTAAGGATCGACGACGGCGTTGGCGGTTGCGACGAGCGCGAGCAACGCCGCGGTCGCACCGAGCCAGACGACGAGATAGCGCTTCATCGTCGGCGATCTCAGAACTGGAAGTACAGGAATTCGCTCGGTCGCGTCAGCGACAGGAGGCCGCACGCGAGCACGATCGCCATCACGACGGCCTGCCACGTGCGGGCGCTCCACGCGAGGCGCGTCCCCGCGGCCTCGCGGACGGCGTCGAGCGCGGGCTGGAAGCGCGCGAGGATCTGCTGGGTGTTCGGCGCGAGGAAGACGATCGGCAGCAACGCGACGATCCACGCGTACGTCATGACCAGGTCGCGCGCCCCGCCGGGCGTGAAGACCACGCCGACGCGCGCGAGCAGCGAACCGGCGACGCTCTCGCGCAGCACGCTGACGTCCGGCACCGTCACGCCGTTCAGCCCGCTCATCGCGCGCAGCATCGCGAAGGCCCCGTCGACGCTCTGCGCGCGGAAGAAGACCCAGCCGACGACGACCGCGACGAACGTCAACGTCACGCCGGCCACGTGACCGAGGCGGCCATGCCCGTCGCGCCGGCCGCGCAACGCCTGCCACCCGTGATGCACGACCAGGTAGATGCCGTGCAGGCCGCCCCAGACGACGAACGTCCAGCCCGCGCCGTGCCACAAGCCGCCGAGCAGCATCGTGATCATGAGGTTCACGTAGCGCATCGCCGGACCGCGACGATTGCCGCCCAGCGGGATGTAGAGGTAGTCGCGCAGGAAGCGCGACAGCGTCATGTGCCAGCGCCGCCAGAACTCCGTGATGCTGACGGCCTTGTACGGCGAATCGAAGTTGAGCGGCAGGCGCACGCCGATCAGGTAGGACAGCCCGATCGCCATGTCCGAGTAACCGGAGAAGTCGAAGTACAACTGCAACGTGTACGCGAGCGCGCCGCCCCAGGCCTGGAAGAAGAAGAGCGCATCGCCCCGCTCCGCCGCCGCGAACAACGGCGCCGCGAAGGGCGCGACGCCGTCCGCGAGCACGACCTTCTTGAACAGGCCGAGCGCGAACATCGTGAGCCCTACGGTGAAGAACTCCGTGCTGAACCGATAAGTCTTCGCATGCGCGAACTGCGGCATCATTTCCTTGTGATGCAGCACCGGTCCCGCGATCAGGTGCGGGAAGTACGAGACGAACAGGCTGTAGTGGATGAAGTCGAATTCCTTCGCCTCCCCGCGGGCGGCATCGACGAGGAACGCGATCTGCGTGAACGTGAAGAACGAGATCCCGAGCGGCAACACGATGTCGACGAAGCCGTAGTGGGCGCCGAGGACGGCGTCGACAGTCCCGATGAAGAAGTTCGCGTACTTGAAGAAACCCAGCAGCAGCAGGTCGAGCGCCACGCCGACGAACAAGAGCCGTCTGCGTCGCGCGGACCCGACGTCGCCGCCGCGCGCGAGCGCACGGCCCACGTAGAAATTGAACAGGATCGATCCGAGCAACAACCCGACGAACGCCGGGTTCCACCAGGCGTAGAAGAACAGGGAACCCGCGGTCAGCCAGGCGGCCGCGAGGCGGTGGCTGTGCCTGCCCAGTCGAAAGAACACGACGAGCAGGACCGGCAGGAAGACGAACAGGAAGGGAACGGAGTTGAAGAGCACGGCTGTCGACGATGTGTTGGTTCGACTTCGACGTGCCGGCTCGAGTCGTCGCCCGCGCGGGCGAAAAAGAATACCGCGTCGTCACGTCCGGGCCGTCCATCGGCAGTTCGTCCTGCGGATCCTCCGGTTCGTCGCCCGGCCCTGACCGGCCGATCCCGCGCCGCTACGCTTCGTCGCTCCACATTTCGAGGGGCGAACGATGAGATCAGCACTCCTGTACGGCGCGGCGGCGATCCTCGTCGCGATGGCGTCCCCGACAAGCCAGGCGAAGGACGCCAAGGACGGCAGTTCCAGCGTCGGTTTCGTCATCCGCGACGAGGCGAAGGCGAGCGACCTCGGCGTTCCGATCTATCCGGGCGCGGTCCCTCGCCGCGACAAGGAGGACGATCGCAGCGGGCTCACGCTGGCGGCATGGGGCGGCGACAACGCGTTCAAGATCGCCGTGCTGAAGCTGACGAGCGAGGCGCCCGTCGACGCCATCGCCGGCTTCTACCGCGACGCGCTGGGCCGTTTCGGCGACGTCCTCGACTGCAGCAAGGAAGCGCCCTCGCCTCGTTCGCGCGACGACGTCCTCACGTGCGAGGAGAAGGACACGAAGCAGGGCTCGCTGATCTACAAGGTCGGCACGCCGCGGCACCAGCATCTCGTCAAGATCCGGGAACGAGGCAGCGGCGTCCACATCGACATCGTCCGGATCGACGCGGGCGGGTGACGACGCTCAGCCTTCGGGCGAATGGCAGGCCACGCAGAGCTTGTTGCCGTCCGGATCGCGGAAGTACGCCCCGTAGTAGTGGTCGTGGTACTCGGGCCTGAGACCCGGCGCGCCTTCCGAGACGCCGCCGTTCGCGAGCGCCGCGGCATAGGCGAGATCCACGACCGAACGGCTTCGTGCGAGGAAGGCCACCATCTGGCCGTTGCCTCGCGCGTGGGGCTCGCCGTCGTGCGGACGGCCGACGAGGAACAACGGCCTCGGCTCGGGGCTCGACTGCCAGCCCTTCCACGGACGACTGCGGTCGCAGAAACGCGCTTCGATGCCGAGCACCGCCATCAGCGGGTCGTAGAACGCCAGCGCGCGGTCGAAGTCGCCGACACCGAGGTAGACATGGGAGAACACTAGGGCGTGGTCGCGGCGCGTCCGAGCAATTCGTCGCGGAGGTTCTTGTCCACCGCGCGCTCGCCGATGAACATCTTCAACAGTGCGACGTAGAAGTCGTCGCCCGCGATCGGCTCGCCTCGCGCGCGGCCGTTGATGCGCAGACGCGTCCCGACCTTCGGCTCGTAGTCGATGTCGATCGCATCGCCCTTCTTCACGCCGCCGTCGATGCCGCGCACGAGCTCGTCGAAGGTCTGCATGCGCTCGCGTAGCGGATCGAGCTGATCGTCCTTGTAGTTCTTCCGGATGCCGTCGCCGAAGGTCTTCGCGAGCGTGTCCGCGTTCACCGCGACGAGCATGCGCACCGCGATGCGCTTCGCGCCGGGCTGTGCGTAGATCGTGTCGGGGTCCGACGCCTTCGTCGGCAGATAGAGGCCGGCCACGTAGCCCTTGAAGACCGCGACGGCCCGCACACCGACGCCGTTGAGGACGACGCGGCTCGGGCCGACGCGAACGCTGTCGTCGTAGCGCGCCCCTTCGACCGTGATGGCAGCCGCGGTCGTCGTCACGAGCACCACGCCCAGGATGGACGCAGCGACGACCCGGACCGTCGTCCGCGCCGCGTTCGCGCTACGCTTCGTCGCCGCGCTCGTCCACCCAACCATCGTTCGCATCCCTTGTCCGTCGCCCTGTTGTTGTTCCCCGACTTCGCGCTGATCGCACTCGGGGTCCTCCTGAAACGATACGCGCGTTTCGAACTCGCCTTCTGGACGGGTCTCGAGAAGCTCGTCTATTTCGTCCTGTTTCCGTCACTGTTGTTCAACTCGACGGCGAGCGCGACGATGGATCTGGCATCGACGACCGGCTTGATCGTCGCGTGCTTCGGCGCGATGGGCAGCGGCGTCGTCCTCGGGTATCTCGCGAAGCCCTTGTTCAGCCCGGCGCCCGACGTGTTCGCGTCGGCCGTCCAGTGCGCCTTTCGCTTCAATTCGTACATCGCGCTCGCGCTCGCCGGTCGCCTCGCGGGTGGGGAGGGGATCGCGCTGATGGCGATCGTCCTCGGCCTCTGCGTCCCGCTCGCGAACGCCGCGGCGGTCTTCGCGCTCGCGCAGCATCGCAAGGCGAACGTGTTCGGCGAGATGCTGCGCAACCCGCTGATCATCGCGACGCTCGGCGGTCTCGCATGCAATCTCGCGGGCATCCACTTGCCGGAGTTCGTGATGGCGACGATCCAGCGTCTCGGCAGCGCGTCGATCGCACTCGGCCTGATCGCGGTCGGCGCGGGTCTGCGCCTGACGGGCGCGATCGCCGAGAAGCCGACGCTCGCTTGGCTGCTCGCGGTCAAGCTGGTCGCCGCGCCCGCCGTCGCGTGGCTCATCGTCTCCCGACTCGCGTTGCCGCCCCTGCAGCGCGAGATCGCGATCCTGTTCGCCGCACTGCCTGCCGCATCGTCCGCTTACATCCTCGCGGTCCGCATGGGCGGCAACGGCGCGGTGGTCGCGTTCCTCATCTCCGCGAGCACGGTGCTGTCGACGATCACGCTGCCGGTCTGGCTCCTCGTTTCCCGTTGAAGGACCGATCGATGACCGCGTCGCTCTCGCTCGACCTCGACCTGCCGGACGAGTCCGCGAGCCTCGCGCTCGGCGCGGCGCTCGGCGACCTCGTCCTCGCGACGGTCGCCGACGCGTCCTTCGCGGCGAACGTCGGGATGACGCTGCATCTGTCGGGAGAGCTGGGTGCGGGCAAGACCACGATCGCGCGCGCGCTGTTGCAGCGGCTTGGCGTCACCGGTCGCATCAAGAGTCCGAGCTTCACGCTCGTCGAACCGTATGTGGTGGAAATCCCGAAAGACGTTGAATCTCGACAACGCGTGAACTTATACTGCTACCACTTTGATTTTTATAGGTTCGAAAGTTCGCACGATTGGCTGGACGCGGGCTTTCGGGACCACTTCTCCGATGCGGCCTTGCGACTGGTCGAATGGCCTGAACGCGCGGACGGCTCCCTGCCGCCGCCGGATTTCGCGCTCGCGCTCGAGACGCGCGACGATGGGCGACGCGCGCGCATCGCGGCCCACACGGACGCGGGTCGCGCATGGCTGACGCGCATTCGCCCCGTCGGCGCCGCGTCCTGAAGTCCGCGATCGCCGGATCCTCGCTGCTGTCGCTCGGCGTCGCGTACACCGGCACGGCCGTCGCCGCCGGCATCGTCGGCGTACGCGTATGGCCCGCGAAGGAATACACGCGCGTGACGATCGAGAGCGACCGCCCCCTGGCGTCGACGCAGTTCACGGTCGAAGACCCGGATCGTCTCGTCGTCGACATCGACGGCCTCCATCTCGACGCGGGACTGAAGGATCTCGTCGCGAAGGTCCAGGCGAACGATCCGTACATCAAGCAGGTCCGCGTCGGTCAGAACCGGCCGAACGTCGTGCGCATCGTGCTCGACCTCAAGGGGCGCGTGACGCCGCAGGTCTTCAACCTCGCGCCGGTCGGCGACTATCGCTATCGCCTGGTGTTCGACCTGTATCCGTTGCACGGCGACGACCCGATGGCGGCCTTCCTCGGCAAGCCCGACGGCGAGATCCTGATCCGGAAGGACGGGCCCCCCGAGTACATCGCGGACAACCGCGTCGATCCGGGCAGCAAGGCCTTGCTCAAGCCGAACGACGACGGCGAGTCGACCGCGGCCGCGGTCGACAACAGCATCGCCGAGTCGAAGGGCGAGAAGCCCGAGCGCGGCGACGCGTTCGCGAAGAAGCCCTCCGGCGTCACCCGCATCATCACGATCGCGCTCGACCCCGGGCACGGCGGCGAGGATCCCGGCGCGGTCGGCGCCGGCGGCAGCCACGAGAAGGACGTCGTGCTCGCGATCGCGAAACGTCTGCGCGCCCGCCTCGACGCCGAACCGAACATGCGCTGCATGCTCACGCGCGACGCCGACTTCTTCGTGCCGCTCAACGTGCGCGTGCAGAAGGCGCGGCGCGTGCAGGCCGACCTCTTCGTGTCGATCCACGCGGACGCGTTCGTCTCGCCCGACGCGCGCGGCTCGTCCGTGTTCGCCTTGTCGGAGCGCGGCGCGTCGTCGACCGCGGCGCGCTGGCTCGCGCAGAAGGAGAACGCGGCCGACCTGATCGGGGGCGTCAACATCGCGACGCGCGATCGCCAGCTCGCGAGCGTGCTGCTCGACTTGTCGACGACGGCGCAGATCAACGACAGCCTGAAGCTCGGCAACGCGGTGCTGCGCGAGATCGGCGGCATCAACCGCCTGCACAAGGGCGAGGTCGAGCAGGCCGGCTTCGCGGTGCTCAAGGCGCCCGACATCCCGAGCATCCTGATCGAGACCGCCTTCATCAGCAACCCGGACGAAGAGAAGCGGCTGAACGACAACGCGTACCAGGACCGCCTCGCCGATGCGGTCGTCAAGGGCATCCGTCGCTATTTCGCGAAGAACCCGCCGCTCGCGAAGACGCGGCTCGTCAGCTGAGACGATCGCGGGGGCCTGGTTGAACGTCGCGGCCCGACGCCGGTCCGATCGGCATGAGCACGCGTCAGTCCCTCGTCCACTTCTGGCAGATCGTGCGCCGCGCGCGCGCGGCACCGCATCCCGGTCCGCATCCCCCGACGTCGCCCGCGGTCGAAGTCGTGAGCGGCCAGGAGGTGATCGAGGCGTTGCGTGAGCTCGACCGGATCCGCGACGCGTGTCGTCGCATGGTCACGCGTCGCGCGACGATGTCGGCCGGCGCCGCGATCGTGCCGGTGCCCGGACTCGACATCGGCACCGACGTCGCGATCCTCCTGAATCTGTTGCCGAAGATCAACGAGGAGTTCGGGCTTTCGCCCGCGCAGATCGAGACGCTCGACGTCGACACGAAGCGCGTCGTGATGATGTTCGTCAGCGCCGTCGGCTCGAACCTCGTCGGGCGCCTCGTCACGCGCGAACTCGTGCTCAAGGTGCTGACGAAGATGGGCGTACGCGTCACGACGAAAGGCATCATCAAGTTCGTGCCCTTCGTGGGACAGGCCGTCTCGGCCGGCATCTCGTTCGGCGCGATGCGTCTGCTCGGCAACCGGCACATCGACGACTGCCACGAGATCGCGCGCCGCGCGCTGATCGGCGATGCACAGGCGCCGGGACGGACGCGCTGGGAGATCGTTCGTTGACCGTGCGGGTTGGCCCTCAGGCGCCGAACGTCACGCTCGCCGCCCCGACCCCGTCGAACTCGACATCGACGCGCTGCTTCGCGCGCGCCTCGACGACCTTCGTCCACGAGCCGGTCGTCACCACGTCGCCCGCCTTGACGCCGCGCGGCGTGCGACCGAGCCGTGTCACGAACCACGGGAGCAGGACCGCCGGATTGCCGAGCGCATGCGAACCGGTCGCGGTCTCGTGGATCTTGCCGTCGATCGCGAGCGTGAGCTTCTGCTTGCGCAGGTCGATGCGTCGCCACGCCGCGATGCCGTCGCCGAGCACGAACGCGCCGTTGACGCCGTGGTCCGCGAGTTTCGCGAGCGACGACGCCGTCTGGAAGTCGGCGATGCGCGAGTCGACGATCTCGATGGCGACATGCATCGCCGCGATCGCTTCGGCGACCTCGTCGCCGCCGTAGGTCGTGCCGCGCGGCGGAAGGTCGCGACCGAAGCGGAACGCGACCTCCGCCTCGACGATGCGCGTGCGGAACGACGCCGCGGGGATCGATGCGGGCGACGCGTGCACGAGCGCGGGCATCAGCGGCGCCGCCGTCGGGATGCTCTCGCGCGAATCCGCGCCGATCTTCCAGGCCGTCGCGTCCACGTCGGGCCACAACGCCGCGTTGACGAGCGACTGCACGCGATACGCCGTGTCCGTGCTCCCGACGGTCGCCTCGACGCGTTCCGCGAGGACGAGCGGCCCGCCGCGGCGCGCATCGACGAGACGCTCGGCGAGCGTCCCGATCGACCACGGCGGCTCGGGCGGCGCGGCCGCCTGTCCGACGACGGGCGTCTCGTCGCTCATGAACGCTCTCCCCGATAGACGCAGCCCTGGCGATGCGAGTCGCGGCGGATCGCCACCCGCGTGAGCCCGGGGAAGCGCGGCTTCAGTTCGTCCCAGACGAAGCGGGCGATGTTCTCGAGGCTCGGGGTCTCGAGCCCGACGATCTCGTTGAGGAAGCGATGATCGAGGCGGTCGCGGATGTCCTCGCCCGCGGCCTCCAGCTTCGCGAAGTCGACGACGAAGCCGCTCTCCTTCTCGGGCGTTCCTTCGACCGCGATCTCGCAGCGGAACGAGTGACCGTGCAGCCCGTGGTACTTGTGGCCGACCGGCATGTGCAGGAACTGGTGCGCGGCGTCGAACCAGAACTCGTAGGTGATCTCGGTCATGCGGGCCTGTTCACCGGATGCCGAGGAACTTGTGCGTCTGCATCGACAGGCGCCACTGCGGATGCGCGAGGCAATAGTCGACGGCGCGACGGGTGTTCTCCTCGCGCACGCTCGGGTCCGCGAGGCCGTCCATCGGCTGGATGAGGAAGTGGTCGAAGTCCAGCAGCGAGAAGCGTTCCGGCATCGCGTCGGACTGCGGGTAGACGAGCTTGAGTTCGTCGCCCGTCGAGACGACGAGCGGCGCGTCGGACTTCGGGCTCACGCAGATCCAGTCGATCCCGTCGGGAAGCGGCAGCGTGCCGTTCGTCTCGATCGCGATCATGAATCCGCGGTCGTGCAGCGCATCGACGAGTGCGTCGTCGAGCTGCAACGCGGGCTCGCCGCCGGTGCAGACGACGAAGCGCTCCGCGCGCGCATCCGCGATCGGCCAATACGAGGCCACGGCATCGGCGAGCGCCTCGGCCGTCGCGAACTTCCCGCCCCCGAGCCCGTCGGAGCCGACGAAGTCCGTGTCGCAGAACTTGCAGACCGCGTTCGCGCGGTCGGCCTCGCGACCGCTCCACAGGTTGCAGCCGGCGAAGCGGCAGAACACCGCCGGACGCCCGGCGTTCGCGCCCTCGCCCTGCAGCGTGTAGAAGACCTCCTTGACCGCGTACGCCACCTCGACCTCGTCACACGGACTTGTTCGCGCGGCCGCGCGCGAACGCTGCCCACACCATCGGCAACAACGACACGAAGACGACCGCGATCATGATCAGCGCGAGGTTGCCCTTCACGAACGGGATGTTGCCGAAGAAGAAGCCGGCCGCGATGAAGATGACGACCCACAGGATGCCGCCGAGCGCGCTCCACAACTGGAACTTCGCATGCGACATCGCGGCGACGCCGGCCACGAAGGGCGCGAACGTCCGCACGATCGGCATGAAGCGCGCGAGCGTCAACGCGGCCGCACCGTACTTCTCGTAGAACGCGTGCGCCTCGTCGAGCGCACGCCGGCTGAACCAGCGCGAGTCCTCCCACTGGAAGACACGC
>Ga0247783_1000005_pt1 | contig 72901 bp, 58 predicted proteins | sample UWRJL064202C5_FD_179911 | JGI IMG/M metagenome (GOLD analysis project Ga0247783, IMG submission 179911) | Plant litter microbial communities from Arlington Agricultural Research Station in Wisconsin, United States - UWRJ-L064-202C-5 | ecosystem: Environmental > Terrestrial > Plant litter >...
TTCCGCGCGCTGGTCAACCTGATCGTGCGTGCCGTCACATCGCCGTTCGCGCTGATCGGCTCGGCGTTCGGCGGCGGCAGCGACGGCGAACTCGGCTATATCCAGTTCGTTCCCGGCGTGAGCGACTTGACGCCGCAGGGCAAGCAGAAACTCGAGACGCTCGCAAAGGCGCTGGCGGACCGGCCGCAATTGAAGCTCGACATCATCGGTCGCTTCGATCCCGCGACCGATCCGGAAGGCATCAAGAAGGATCATCTGCTCGATCGCATGAAGGACTTCAAGGCGAAGGAACAGTCGAAGGGCGAGGCGCGGGTCGAGCGCGGCGACGTGCAGATCGCGGCGGGCGACGAATACGCGAAGTATCTCGCGCAGGTCTACGACGACACGAAGCTGCCGGACAAGCCGCGCAACCTCGTCGGCCTCGCGAAGACGCTTCCCCCAGACGAGATGGAGCGTCTGCTGCTCGCGAACATGAAGCTCGACGCGAACGATCCGCGCTGGCTCGCCGAGGCGCGAGCCGACGTCGTGCGCCACTACCTCGAAGACCAGAAGGTCTCCCCGAGCCGACTGTTCCTCGTGACGCCGAAGCTCGACGCCGAAGGCATCAAGGACGACGGCAAGCCGAATCGCGTGGACTTCAATTTGCGTTGACGGGCGGACGGGTCATGGACTATCCCGCACACCTCGTCTCGAGCTGGACCGCGGCTGACGGAACCACGTTGACCATTCGTCCGATCCGGATCGGCGACGAGGCCATCGAGACGACGTTCGTCCACTCGGTCTCGCCGGAGACGGGCTATCAACGCTTCCTCTCGCCGCGCATTCCGCAGGCCGCCGAGATCGAACACTTCACGCACATCGACTACGACCACGAGATGGCGCTCGTCGCGATCGACGAGCGGGTCGACGGCGGGCGGCTGTGCGCCGTCGCGCGCTACGTGCGCCTGGACACGGGCGACGCCGAGTTCGCGATCGTGCTCGCCGACGAGTGGCAGCGTCGCGGTCTCGGCAAGCATCTGATGGGCTTGTTGATCGCGACCGCGAAGCGGGCCGGCGTGAAGAACCTGGTCGGCATCACGTCGAGCACGAACTCCGGGATGCTCACGCTCGCGCGGCGCCTCGGCTTCGCGGTCCGGCGCGAGATCGGCGACTCGTCGGTGTCGCAGCTTCGCCTCGCGCTCTAGGGTCGGCGTACAATCCGCCCCCTGGGGCCGACCTGGTTTCGACGTGGGTCAGGAAGCAGATGCGGGGCATGCCGAGCACCAGTGAAGCTCGTAAATCCAGCTGGAAACCAAGTAAACGCCAACGACGAGCGTTTCGCTCTAGCCGCTTAATACCGGCTTGACGCTGCACCGATCTGCCTCTGGGTCGGATCAAGGGGGAGAAATCTTCCGCGATTAGCAGCGCCATTTACAGAGGATCGGACGTGCATCGGGTCGCTTGATGCGCTCCTAGAACCAAGGCGACTCGCTGCGTGAAGGCCCGCCTGACGGCCCAGCACGGAGTTAAAACCAAATAGTCAGGCTAAGCATGTAGATCTGCCTGTGGAAGATTCGCGGACGCGGGTTCGATTCCCGCCGGCTCCACCACATCCCTTGAAGGCCACCCTCGCGGTGGCCTTGTTTTTTCTCGACGAGAACAGCGGCCAACGCGGGGCGTCTTCGACGCCCTTCTCTTCACCCGTCGGGACGGGACGCCTCTTCCGCATGTCGTCGGTGCCGGCCAAACCCCCGCTGCTTCTGGGTTTTCCCCGACTTCGTCGCGGCGCACTTGCGAGTAGAGTCGCCTCCTCTCGGAGGGACGCGTCTCGTCATGTCATCCGCCATCAAGATCTTCCAGGGTCGTTTCGGCCGCGTCGCGCTGCTCGACATGGACGCGCCGCTGGTCGGTCATGCCCATCCGCATTGCCACATCCTGATCAAGGCGGGCGGCGCGGACAGCGCGTTCGTCGTGCGCGGCGAGCGCGCGCCGCTGACGGACGACAGCGTCGTGCTGGTCAACGCCTGGGAGCCGCACGCCTACGTGCACGAACCGCCGTCGACCGAGCGCACCGTGATCCTCGCGCTCTACATCGAACCGCAATGGCTCGCGGACCTGCAGATGTCGCTCGCGTTGTCAGGCCATCCGCGCTTCTTCCCGCAGCCCTGCGTGCGCATCACGTCGCGCACGCGTCGCATCGCCGAGGAGTTCGTGCTCGAACTCTGGTGGGCCGACGAGGTCTCGCCGGCGCGCATGGAGGACCTGCTGTTCAACCTCATCCTCGCGGTCATCGAGACGTACACCGGCTGGCGCGATCTCGTCAGCCTCCTGCGCAGCAAGCCGCCGGTCGCGATGGACCCGCGCGTGCGCCACGCGATCGCGCTGATGAAGCAGGACGTCGGACACGAACTCGATGTCGACGCGCTCGCGCTGCGCACGGGCCTGTCGCGCGCCCACTTCTTCGCGCTGTTCCAGCGGGACACGCACGTGACGCCGCTCGTCTACGCGAACGTGCTGCGCTTCGAAGCGGCCGTCGACCGCCTCACGCACACGAAGGATTCGCTCGGCGACGTCGCGCATCACCTCGGCTTCTCGGCGCCCGGCCACTTCTCGCGCTTCTTCCGCCAGCACCTCGGCATCACGCCGTCGGACTATCGGCGCACGGTCAACCTGTTCGAGCCGCCGTCGGCCGACATCGAGACCTCGCTCGCGATCTGAGCCCGAGGACAGTCGGCGTTTCGCATGCGCGCGATTGCCGGGTCGGCGTTCCTCCGACAGCGCGGCGCGCGCGGCCAGGCGTAGCGTTCAAAGCCACGAGTCTCTTGCGGAGGCATCATGCGCATCGCGACACTCCTCGCCCTCGGCATCGCCATGACGTTGTCCGCGTGCAGCCATCTCAACACCGGCCTGCAGAGCGCGCTCGAACCGGAGACCGCCTGTGCGGTCCCCGCATTGCACGAACAGCTCTCGCCACGCGAGGCCGCCAGGCTCGTTCATGTCAATGACGGGCACTGCCAACCCGGCACGTTCGCGATGACGGTCCGAAGCACGTCGCGAGTCGGCAGCGTGCTGTATCTGAATTCGTCTCCGAATTTCCTCGATCCGTCGAACCTCGCGATCGCGATCCTCCCGCGCGCGCAAGCGGACCTCGCGACGTCGCTCCACGACCGGTTCGGCTTCGACCTCGTCGGTCGGACGATCGTCGTGGCGGGCACGGCACGTCGGATCAACACCGTCGTCGAGTCGCTGCAGTCGGGCGCGCAACCGGGGGACTTGAACGGCGGTTGGGTCGCGCCTTCCGGAGGCGGGTCGATCGCGCTGGTGGGGCAGTGGCATCTGTCGCACGTGCTCGTGACATCGGCCGACCAGATCACGGTCCGGGCCGATCCGGAGCGCTAAGCCGCGGTCCATCGCAGCGCAGCATCGAAGTCGTCGGACGATTTGGTCAGTGATCGGACCATCCGGTCTTTGATCGGACGGAAGCGTTAGGCGATCGGGCCTTCGTTGTGGAGACTGCGTCCACAACGATGAAGGAGACCCGGTTGCATCGTGACCCCGCGCTCGTGGACGGCGAGCGCACCACCCATCTCGGCAAGCCGCTCGAGCGCCTCGAGGACGCCGCACTGTTGAGCGGCCGCGGCCGTTACGGCGACGACCTCGGCACGACGCGTGCGACGCTCGCGGCCGCAGTCCTGCGCTCGCCGCATGCGCACGCCGACCTCGTCTCGGTGGACGCGACGAAGGCGCTCGCGATGCCGGGCGTCCGCGCGGTGCTCACCGGGGTCGACGTCGAGCGCTGGTCGCAGCCTTTCGTCGTCGGCGTGAAGCAGCCGATGAAGCATTGGGCGCTCGCGGTCGATCGGGTGCGCTACGCGGGCGAGCCGGTCGCCGTCGTCGTCGCGGAGGATCGCTATCTGGCGGAGGACGCGCTCGACGCGATCCGCGTCGAGTACGCCCCGCGCCCGGTGGCCGTCGACCTGGACGCCGCCGCCGCAGCCGACGCGCCGCTGCTGCACGACGCGGTCGGCAGCAACGTCGTGTCCGATCGCGCGTTCGTCTACGGCGACCCCGATGCGGCCTTCGCGAACGCGGCGCGGCGCGTCACCCTGACCGTCCACTACCCGCGCAACAGCTGCACGCCGATCGAATGCGGCGTCGTCGTCGCCGAATACCTGGCGGGCGACGAAGGCTACGACGTGATGTCGAACTTCATGGGACCGTTCTCCTTGCACGCGGTGATGTCGCTCGCGTTGCAGGTCCCCGGCAACAAGCTGCGCCATCGCGTGCCGCGCGATTCGGGTGGCAGCTTCGGCGTCAAGCAGGCCGTGTTCCCGTACGTCGTGCTGATGTGCCTCGCGTCGCGCAAGGCGGGTGCACCGGTCAAGTGGGTCGAGGACCGTCTCGAACATCTCGGCGCCGCGACGTCGGCCACCGCGCGCACGACGACCATCGAGGCCGCGGTATCGAAGGACGGTCGCATCGACGCGCTGCGCTTCGACCAGCTCGAGGACGTCGGCGCCTATCTGCGCGCGCCCGAGCCCGCGACCTTCTATCGGATGCACGGCGCATTGACCGGCGCCTACGACATCCCGCATCTCGCGGTCCGCAACCGCGTCGTCGTCACGAACAAGACGCCGACCGGCCTCGTGCGCGGCTTCGGCGGACCGCAGGTCTACTTCGCACTCGAGCGCCTCGTCGACCGCATCGCGACGGAGCTCGGCCTCGACCCCTTCGACGTGCGCGCGCTCAACTTCGTCAAGCAGGCGCAGTTCCCGTACACGGCGACGGCCGGCGCCGTGCTCGACTCCGGTGACTACCACCTCGCGATGCGAATGGCGCGCGACGCCGCGAAGCTCGACGAGCTCGCGACGCGTCGCGACGCCGCCCGCGCCGCCGGCAAGCTCTACGGCATCGGCGTCGCCGCGATCGTCGAGCCGTCGATCTCGAACATGGGCTACATCAGCACGGTGCTGACGGCCGAGCAACGCGCGAAGGCGGGACCGAAGAACGGCGGCATCGCGAGCGCGACCGTCGCGATCGACCTGCTCGGCGGCGTCAACGTCAACATCGCGTCGTCGCCGGCGGGCCAGGGACACATGACGGTCTGCGCACAGGTCGTCGCGGACGTGTTCGGTCTCGACCCGTCGCAGGTCGTCGTCAACGTCGAGTTCGACACCGCGAAGGACGCGTGGTCCGTCGCGGCGGGCAACTACAGCAGCCGCTTCGCCGGCGCGGTCGCGGGCGCAGTCCACCTCGCGGCCACGCGACTGCGCGACAAGCTCGCCTCGGTCGCCGCGAAACAGTTCGCGTGCGATGCGTCCGAGGTCCGCTTCGAAGGCGGACAGGTCTGGTCGACCGCCACGCCGGACAAGCGCCAGGGCTTCGGCCGGCTCGCCGCGAACCCGCACTGGGCCCCCGCGCTGCTGCCCGACGGCATGGACCCCGGCCTTCGCGAGACCGCGTTCTGGACCGCGGAGTCGATGCGCGCGCCGGACGCGGAGGACCGCGTGAACACGTCGGCCGCCTACGGCTTCGTCTTCGACATCTGCGCGCTCGAGATCGACCGCGACACCGGCCGCGTCCGCATCGATCGCTACGTCACCGCACACGACGCCGGCACGCTGCTGAACCCGGCGCTCGCCGACGGCCAGATCCGCGGCGGCTTCGCGCAGGGACTCGGCGCGGCGCTGTTCGAGGAGTTCCGCTACGGCGACGACGGCAGCTTCCAGTCGGGAACGCTCGCCGACTACCTGATCCCCACCGCGTGCGAGGTGCCCGACCCGATCATCGTGCACCTCGAGACGCCGAGCCCGTTCACGCCGCTCGGCGCGAAGGGTATCGGCGAAGGCAACAACATGAGCACGCCGGTGTGCATCGCGAACGCGTTCGCCGATGCGTTGCGTCCGCTCGCCGACGTCTCCGACATCCGCTTGCCGCTGACGCCGTCGCGCGTGCTCGCGCTGATCGGCGACGAAGAACCGGCTCGCCCCGCGTCGCTGGCCTCGACGCCCGTCGAGGCGCCGAAGCTCAAAGGCGGACTCGCGTTGCAGGCGACGGGCACCGTCGACATCGCCGCGCCTCCCGAGCGCGTGTTCGCGGTCCTGCTCGATCCGACCGAACTCGCGCGGGTGATCCCCGGCTGCCACGCGCTCGAGAGGATCGAAGCGAATGCGGGCGAGAACAGCTACCGCGCCGATGTGACGGTCGGCGTCGGCCTCGTGACGGCGCGTTACGAGGCGGAGATCACGCTGTCCGACATCGACGCGCCGAACAGTCTCCGTCTCGCGGGACGCGGCGCGTCGTCGCTCGGCACCGGCGTCGGCAACGGTACGGTCCGCCTCGAGCCGACGCCTGCCGGCACGCGGCTGCATTACGACTACGAGGCGCAGGTCGGCGGCAAGGTCGCGGCCGTTGGCAGCCGCATGCTCGAAGGCGCGGCGCGCATCGTGCTCGCACAGTTGTTCGAGTCGCTCGGTCGTCGCGCGGTCGGCGCCGCGGCACCGGCCGCGCGCGCGGGCTGGTGGGCCCGCATCAAGGCACGGCTCGGCCTCGCGAAGGACGACGCATGAAGCCGGCAGCCTTCGACTACCAGCGCGTCGAGACCGCCGACGAGGCGATCGCGGCGCTCGCCGAATGCGGCGAAGACGGTCGCATTCTCGCTGGGGGCCAGTCGCTGATGGCGATCCTCAACATGCGACTCGCACAACCGAAGCGGTTGATCGACATCTCGCGCTCGAAGGCGATGGCGACCGTCGACGTGAACGAATCGATGCGGATCGGCGCGGCCGCGACGCAGGCGAGCGTCGAATGGCGTCCCGACCTCGCGCGCGAAGTCCCGTTGCTCGCGCTCGCCTTTCCGCACGTCTCGCATTTCCAGATCCGCAACCGCGGCACCGTCGTCGGCTCGATCGCCCACGCCGATCCCGCCGCCGAATTGCCGCTGTGCCTGCTCGCACTCGAGGGCAGCGTCCAGCTGCGCAATGCGAAGCGTCGGCGCGACGTGAGGGCGGACGATTTCTTCACCGGCATGTTGTCGACGGCGCGCGGCCACGACGAATTCGTGGAGTCCGCGACCTTCCCGACCGCGCGTCCGGAGACCGGCTACGCGTTCGACGAGTTCTCGATGCGTCACGGCGACTTCGCCGTCTGCGCCGTCGCGGTCGTCGCGGACGCGCAGCGGCTGCGCATCGCGGTCGGCGGCGTGGCCGATCGTCCGGTGGCGCGCGACTACGACGCTGCGCTGAACGCGAGCGCGCTCGACGATGCGCTCAACGAGTTCGCGTGGTCGCTCGGCGCGCGCGACGAACCGCAGGCGAGCGCGACGATGCGCCGCCGCCTCGTGCGTACGCTCGGACGGCGCACGGTTGAGCAGGCACTCTCGCGACGGAGCCCTTCATGACAGTCCTCGATCGAGACGTCTCCCACCCGATCACGCTCGTGCTCAACGGCGAGCCGCGCAGCGCAAGCGCGCCGACGCGCCTGCTGTTGTCCGACTTCCTGCGCCACACGCTCGGCGCGACCGGCACGCATGTCGGCTGCGAGCACGGCGTCTGCGGCGCCTGCACGGTGCGCATCGACGGCGTCGCGCAACGCGCCTGCATGACGCTCGCCGTCCAGGTCGACGGGCGCGCGGTCGACACGGTCGAGGGCCTCGCGAACGCCGACGGCACGCTCGGCGATCTCCAGGCCGCGTTCCGCCGCCACCACGCGCAACAGTGCGCGTTCTGCACGCCCGGCATCCTGAATTCCTGCGCGGACTGGCTCGCGCGGGTCGACGACCCGAGCGAGGCCGAGGTGCGCGAGATGCTGTCCGGCCACCTGTGCCGCTGTACCGGCTACACGCCGATCGTCGCGGCCATCCTCGATGTCGTCTCGGCCCGCAAGTCCACGGAGGTCACGGACCATGCTTGATCTCGGACGCACGTTCCTGCAAAGCGTCGAGCGCAGCCCCGACGCGATCGGCCTCGTCGACGGCGCGCTGCGCTGGTCGTATGCCGACTGGTCGCGGCGCGTCGGCGCGGTCCAGCGCGGGATCGCCGCACTCGGCCTCGCGCGCGGCGACCACCTCGTCGCGGTCATGCAGAACCGCTGGGAGATGGCGACGCTGCACTGGGCCTGTCAGTTCGCCGGCGTCGTGATGACGCCGCTCAACTGGCGCGCGAAACCCGACGAGATCGACTACGTGCTCGGCGACGCGGACGCGAGCGCGATCGTCTACGACGCGTCGTCGACCGCGGCGGTCGCGGGCTCGTCGCTCGCGCGCGGCGCGCGCCGCATCGGTGTCGGCGGTGTCGACGGGTCGACGCAGCGCTTCGAGGACTGGCTCACGTTGCTCACGGACCCGACGCCCGAGGCCGACGCGGAGAGCCTGTCGCTGATGCTCTACACGTCCGGAACCACCGGCAAACCGAAGGGCGTGCCGCGCCGGCATCGGACCGAACGCATGTCCGCGCTCGCCCACGTCGCCCAGAACCGCTACGGCCACGGCGAACGCACGCTCGGCGTGATGCCGCTGTATCACACGATGGGCGTGCGCTCGCTGCTGGCGCTCGCGCTCATCGACGGCCGCATCGTCTGCATCCCGCGCTTCGACCCGAAGGTCGCGCTGGCCGCGATCGCCGCCGAACGCGTGACGCACCTGTATCTCGTGCCGACGCTGTATCACGACCTCGTCTCGCATCCCGACTTCGCGACGACCGACGTGTCGTCGGTGACGAAGCTCGGCTTCGCCGGCGCGCCGATGCACGACGCGCTGCTCCGCCGCCTCGACGCCGCATTCAGGCCCGAGCTCTTCGTCAATCACTTCGGCAGCTCCGAGATCTACACGTTTTCGATCAACCAGGACGCCGTGAAGAAGCCCGGCTGTGCGGGCCGCGCGGGAATCAACACGCGCCTGCGCGTCGTGAAGCTCGACGCGACGGATCCCGCGCAGGTCGTCGAGCCGATGGTCGAAGGACAGATCATCGCGGACCTGTTGTCCGACGAGGCCTTCGAGGGCTATCACAAGCGACCCGATGCGAACGCGAAGAGCCTGCGCGACGGCTGGTACTTCACCGGCGACACCGGCTACGTCGACGCCGACGGCGACCTCTTCGTCACCGGCCGCGTCGACGACATGATCATCAGCGGCGGCGAGAACATCTCGCCGGTCGACATCGAGTCGGTGCTGTCGCTGCATCCGATGGTCGACGAGGTCGCCGTCGCGGGTCTTTCGGACGAGCGCTGGGGGCAACGCGTCGTCGCCTTCATCAAGCGCCGCGGACCCGTCGACGGCGCCGACCTCGATGCGCACTGCAAGACGTCCGACCTCGTGAACTTCAAGCGACCGCGCGAATACGTGTTCGTGCGCGAGATCCCGAAGTCACCGGTCGGCAAGATCCTGCGGCGCTTCCTGGTCGCGGGCGAATACGAAGCCGAAGACCGGGCGCCATCGACGAACACCCAAGGAGAACTCGCGTGAAGCTCAATGACCTCGCCCACCCCGCCGTCACCCTGCCGTCCGGATTCGACGGCTTTCGCGTCGAGATCGACGCAGCGAAGGAACGCGCGGACATCATCCTCGATCGGCCGCCACTGAACGTCGTCAGCATGCTGGCGCGCGAGCAGCTGCGCATCGCGTTCGAGGCCCTCGACGCGAACGACGCCGTGCGCGTGATCGTCGTGCGCGGGCAAGGCGAGCACTTCTCGTCGGGTGGCGACATCAAGGGCTTCCTCGAGGCCTCGCCCGAGACCGTGTCGAAGCTCGCGTGGAACATCGCGGCGCCGGCGCGCTGCGCGAAGCCCGTGATCGCGGCGACGCAGGGCTATTGCTTCGGCGTGGGCTTCGAGCTCTCGCTCGCCTGCGACTTCCGCCTCGCGACCGACACGACGCTGTATGCGCTACCCGAGCAGAAGCTCGGCCAGATCCCCGGCTCCGGCGGATCGGCGCGCCTGCAGAAGATGGTCGGCATCACGCGCACGAAGGACATCGTGATGCGTTCGCGCCGCATCCCCGGCCGCCAGGCCTACGAATGGGGCGTCGCGACCGACTGCGTCGCGAACGCCGAGCTCGAGGCCGCGACCGCCGCGCTGGTCGACGAGCTGCGCGCGTTCTCGCCGATCGCGCAGCGGACCGCGAAGAAGCTGCTCAACGACACCGAGGACTCGCCGTTGACGATCGCGATCGAGCTCGAAGGCCACTGCTATTCGCGGCTGCGCAGCTCCGAGGACTTCAAGGAAGGCGTGGAGGCCTTCCATTCGAAACGCAAGCCGACGTTCGTCGGTCGCTGATTCAACTCATCACGAAACGGGAGACATAACAATGCATCGACTCACCTCGCTCGCGCTCGCCACGCTACTGGCCTTCCCCCTTGCCGCCTCGGCGCAGAACGCGCCGATCCGGATCGGCGTCGTCACGCCGCTGTCCGGCACCTATGCCGGCATCGGCCAGCAGGTGAAGTGGGGCCTCGACCTCGCGGCGTCGGAGATCAACGCGGCCGGCGGCGTCATGGGCCGCAAGCTCGAACTGACCTACGAGGACGAGGAGGCCAACCCGACGGTCGCCGTCCAGAAGGCCGAGAAGCTCTTCCAGCAGAACAAGGTCGACTTCCTCACGGGGACCGTGAATTCGGGCGCGACGCTCGCGGTCGGCCAGGTCGCCGAGCGCAATCAGCGCCTGATGGCGACGACCGTCTCGTTCGCCGACTCGATCACGACCGACAAGTGTTCGCCGAACGTCTTCCGCGTCAACGCGCGCGCCGGCATGCAGTCGATCGCACTCGCCGAGTGGCTCGCGAAGGAGAAGCCGAACGCCGGCGTCTTCTATCTCGGACCCGACTACGAGATGGGTCGCAGCACCGTCGCCGCGTTCAAGGCCGCGGCCGAGGCGAAGGGTGCGAAGACCGTCGGCGAGGTGTTCGCGCCGCTCGACAACAAGGACTACTCGCCCTACTTCGGCCAGATCCGCGCCGCACGTCCGACCGTGATGTACACGTCGACCGCGGGCAACGACACGGTGCGCCTGTTCTCGCAGATGGCCGAGTTCGGCGTCTCGAAGAACCTGCAGATCCTCGGCGCCTCGGGCACGGTGACGGCGCAGAACATCGGCGCGATCGGCAAGGCGGCCGACGGCTTCGTGACCGGCGTCGGCTATTCGCAGACGCTCGATACGCCCGAGAACAAGAAGTTCGTCGCCGCGTTCCAGGCCGCGAACAAGTCCGCGCCGGACCTGTACGGCGCCGACTCGTACGGGCTGCTCTACTTCTACAAGGCGGCGGTCGAGAAGGCGAAGACGACCGACACCGACAAGCTGCGCGATGCGATGCGCGGCCTCGCGTGGGACACGCCGCAGGGAAAGAAGACGATGCGGGCGGGCGACCACCAGGCGATGCAGGACATGTACGCGGTCCAGGTGACCGACGGCGCGTTCAGGATCGTCGGGAAGGTGGCGGCAGACGCGGCAATCGGGCCGGACCTGTGCACGAAGTTCTGAACGCACACGTGAGCCCGAGCGGATGTCATCCCGGCGCAGGCCGGGACCCAATGTTGATCGTCGGCGCGACGGCAGCGAAATTGGGCCCCGGCCTGCGCCGGGGTGACAGCACGCCTCGCCGGTGCCCGGAATGATCGACTGGCTCCAATTCGTCCTCGCGCCGCAGGTCATCAACGGCCTGTCGATCGGCGTGGCGGTCGTGTTGATGGCGCTCGGGCTGACGATCATCTTCGGGCTGCTCGACGTGATCAACATGGCGCACGGCGAGTTCTATGCGATCGGCGCGTACGCCGCGGTCGCGCTGATCGGCGTCGGGGTCCCGTTCTGGTGGGCGCTCGTCATCACGCCGTTGTTGATGGCGGCCGTCGGCTACGCGACCGAGCGGCTGCTGATCCAGCGCGTGTTCCAGTCGAAGGACCGCCACACGCTCACGCTGCTGCTGACCTTCGGCGTCGCGATCATCCTCGAAGACGGATTGAAGATCGTCTTCGGCGCGAACCCGATGCGCGTCGAGGCGCCGATCGGCGGCGCGACCGAGGTCTTCGGCCTCTTCTTTCCGAACTACCGGCTGTTCGTGATGGCCCTCGGCAGCGCGATCGTCGTCGCGGTCTGGGTGCTGATCTATCGCACGCGCCTCGGCGCGATCGTGCGCGCGTCGGCGTTCGACCATCGCATGGCGGGCTCGCTCGGCGTGCCGGTCGGCGTCGTCTACGCGGGCTCGTTCGCGTTCGGCGTCGCGCTCGCGGGGGTCGCCGGCGTGCTGCTCGCGCCGATCTACTCGGTGTTCCCGACGATGGGCCGCGACTTCGTCCTGATCGCGTTCTCCGTCGTGATCATCGGCGGCATGGGCTCGATCAAGGGCGCGGTGATCGCCGGCCTCGTGCTCACGCAGATCCAGTCGATCTCGAGCCTGTACATCTCGCCGGTGTGGAGCGACCCGCTGCTGTTCGGGATCATGGTCGCCGTCCTGATGTGGCGGCCGCAGGGCCTGTTCGGCAAGCTCGGCCATGCTTGACGTCGCCGCGCCCGCATCCGACCAGATCGTCGGCACGATCGCCGGCCCGGTCACGCACCGCTCGCCGGTGCGCTGGTTCGCGATCGCGTTCTTCGCGATCGCGCTCGGCTTCGCCGCCGTCGCGCAGGCGACCGGCCAGGTGTTCTTCTTTCGCCTCGCGACCGAAGCCTTGATCTTCGGCGGCCTCGCGCTGTCGGTAGACCTGCTGCTCGGCATCACCGGCCTGCTGCCGCTCGGGCAGGCGCTGTTCTTCGGCTTCGGCGCCTACGTGTCGGCACTCGTGTTGAAGAGCGTGCCGTCGTTCTGGCTCGCGCTCGCGGTCGCGGTCGTCGCGTCCGCGGCCTTCGGGCTCGTCGCCGGCATCATCGCGATCCGCGCGAAGGGCGTGTACTTCGCGTTGATCAGCTTCGGCCTCGCGCAGGTCTTGTCGAAGGCGGTCTACAACACGCGCGAACTCGGCGCGTCGGACGGGATCATCGGCATCCCCGCGCCGCCGATCCCGCTCGGGATCGCGACGGTCGATGCCGCGAGCCCCGGCGGATTCTTCCTGGTCGTTCTCGTCGCCATCGCGCTCGTGTATGTCGGACTCGCGTACCTGCTCGAGACCCCGTTCGGGCGCCAGCTCGGCGCGATCCGCGTCAACGCGCATCGCGTCGCCTTCCTCGGCTTCGCCGCGTGGCGGTACAAGCTCGCGGTATTCGTCCTCGCGGCCGTCGTCGCGGGCTTCGCGGGGGCCTTGTATCCGATGCTGCGCGGCTTCGTGTCGCCGGAGCTGATGTTCTTCACCGTCTCCGGCAACGCGGTCATCAACGTGATCGTCGGCGGCGCCGGCACGCTGATCGGCGCGCTCTACGGCTCGGCGATCCTCACGGTCCTGCGCTCGGTCATCGGCTCGTTCACCGAACACCATCAGCTCGTGATCGGCGCGATCTTCGTCGTGTCGGTCATCTTCTTTCCGAAGGGCTTGATCGGCTACGCGGTGCAGGCGGTCGAAAGTCGTCGGGGAAGCCGCAGGTCATGAGCGACATCGTGCTCGCAGTCCACGAGCTGACCGTGCGCTTCGGTGCGCTCACGGCCGTCGACCAGGTCACGTTCGATGCGCGGCGCGGCGAGATCACCTCGGTCATCGGTCCGAACGGCGCGGGCAAGAGCAGCCTGTTCAACCTCGTGAGCGGCGCGATCCGTCCGTCGTCCGGCACCGTGACGTTCGAAGGCCGTGATGTCACCGGCCACCGCCCGGAGCGAATGCTCGCCGCAGGACTCGCGCGTTCGTTCCAGATCACGAACCTGTTCTTCGAGCTCTCGGTGCGCGAGAACCTGAGACTCGCGGCGCAGGTGCTCGAACGCGGACGCGGCGCGTTTCGTCCGATCGCGAAGAGCCGCGTCGCACAGCAACGCGTCGACGAGCTGATCGTGCAGTTCTCGCTCGCGCCGAAGGCCGACGAGATCGCCGGCGTCCTGTCGCACGGCGAGCAGCGCCGCCTCGAGATCGCGGTCGCGCTCGCGTCGCGGCCTCGCATGCTGCTGCTCGACGAGCCGACCCAGGGCATGAGCCACGCGGACACGCAGGAGACCGAGGCGATGATCCGCTCGCTCGCGGGCAACGACCTCTCGATCCTGCTCGTCGAGCACGACGTGGACCTCGTGATGAATCTGTCCGATCGCATCGTCGTGATGCATCAGGGCAGGAAGCTCGCGGACGGAGCGCCTCGGGACGTGCGCAGCGACCCGGCGGTGCAGGCCGCGTATTTCGGCGAGGCCGTCGATGCTTGAACTCGTCGACGTCCACACGCATTACGGCCTGAGCCACGTGCTGCAAGGCGTGACGCTGCGCGTCGGCGCGGGCGAGGTCGTCGGGCTCTTCGGTCGCAACGGCGTCGGCAAGACGACCGTGATGAAGACCGTCGCCGGGTGGCAGCCGTTGTCGCGAGGCTCGATCGGACTCGGCGGCACGCCGATCGAGACGCTGTCCTCGCACGCGATCTGCCACCGTGGCGTCGGTTTCGTGCCGGAGGATCGGCGCATCTTCCCCGGCCTGACCGTCGAGGAGAATCTCACGCTCGGCTTCATGCAGGTTCGCGGCCGCTCGCGCGCCGACGCGAAGCGCAAGCTCGACGAGACCTACGACCAGTTCCCGCGGCTGCGCGAACGACGCCAGCAACTCGGGACGACGCTGTCGGGCGGCGAGCAGCAGATGCTGGCGATGGCACGCGTGCTGGTCGGCGACCCGAAGCTGTTGCTGATCGACGAGCCGACCGAAGGGCTCGCGCCGAAGATCGTCGACGAGTTGTTCGCGCTGATGGATCGGCTGCGCACCGCGGGCATCCCCATCCTGCTCGTCGAGCAGAACGTGCGGCGCGCGATCGACCTCACGCAACGCTTCTACGTGCTCGAACGTGGCACCGTGGTCCTCGAGGGTGACAGCAAGTCGGTAGCGGATCGCGAGGCGTTGTGGGCGCAGGTCGCCGTGTGACGCGATCGACGTTACGTTCCGGGCGGTGCGGGTTCTCCTTCGAACGGCTCGTGCAACTGCTTCTGCCACCAGCCCACGTCGCGCCACGCGCCGAGTTTGAAGCCCACGTGGCGATAGGTGCCGAGGTGCGCGAAGCCGACCGACTCGTGCAACGCGATGCTCGCGTCGTTCGGCAGCGCGATGCCCGCAAAGGCCTGGTAGTAGCCGCGCGCCGCGAGTCGCTCGCACAGGGCGACGTACAGCGCACGAGCGATGCCGCGACCGCGCGCATCCGATCGCACGTAGGCGGTCACGTCGACCGACCACTGATACGACGCGCGCTCGCGATGCTTGCTGCCGTAGACGTAGCCATCGACGCGTCCCGCGTCGTCCACGCTCACGAGCCACGCATGGGTCTCGAGCGCCTTCGCGATGCGACCGCGCATCTCGTCGACGGTCGGCGCCACGGTCTCGAACGAGATCGTGGTCGTCTCGACGATCGGCGTGTAGATGGCGACGATGTCCTCGGCATCGTCGAGCGTCGCGTCGCGCAGGTTCATTTGGATCGGATTCGGGCGGCGAAAAGCCGAACGATAGCCGAGCCCGCGTCGTAGGATGGACACCCCTTCTTCGAGGAGCAACCCCGATGCAACGACGCCTGCTGATCACGCTGACCCTCGCCGCCGTCACGACACTCAACGCGCACGCGCAGACGACCGCGGCACCCGCCGTCGGCAGCGCGGTCGCGACGCCCGACAACGCGATGCTGCTGACGGTCTTCCTGAAGCACGACCAGAGCCGGCCGCTCGACGAACTCAACGCACAGCTCGCGAAGCAGAATTTCTACAAGGCCTTCCCGCCGCCCGGCGTCGAGGTCGTGAGCTGGACCGTCGTGATGGGCATCGGGCAGATCATCGTGCTGCGCTTCCCGGTCACGCGACTGCGCGAGGTCAATCGCGTCCTCGAGGACACGGCGTGGGGACCGTACCGCACCGAATTCTTTCCGACCTACGACTACAAGGCGGTCGGCATGGGACAGCACGAGAAGGCGCAGTAGGCGCGTGATCGGGGGCGGATCGAACCCTGGGGTTCGCACCTCAACGACCGCGACCCAGGAATTCGACGACCATCTTCACCGTCGCGTCGGGTTGCTCTTCCATCAGCCAGTGGCCGGAATCGGGGACCACGCCTTCGGTCACGTCGCTCGCCGCGAAGCGCATCACGGCGGCCATCGTCGGCCCGAAGGACTTCTCGCCGCCGATCGCGAGCACCGGCATCGTCAGCTTGCCCTTCGCGAGCAACGCCTGGTCGTCGATCGCATCCTGGTCGAACGCCGCGAATTGCGCGAAGCCCGAGTGCATCGCGCCCGGCCGTGCGTACAGCTTCGCGTAGTGGACGCGCGACGCCTCGCTGAAGCGCTTCGGATTCGCGGAGAACTCGTTCCAGAAGCGATCGAGATAGATGCGCTCGCGTCCCTTCACGAGGCGCTCCATGTCGGGGCCGCCGAAGCGGAAGTGCCACAGCAACGGATTCTTCAGGATCTCGTCCCAAGGACCGATCCCCGGAAGCGGCGCATCCATCAACACGAACTTCGTCACCCGCTGCGGGCGCGACGCGACGAACGCGTAGCCGACCATGTTGCCGATGTCGTGCGCGACGACGTCGACGCGATCGACCCCGAGCGCGTCGAGGACCGCGGCCATGTCCTCGGCCTGGGTCTTCTTGTCGTAGCCGCTCGCGGGATGAGACGAGAGACCCATCCCGCGCAGGTCGGGGACGACGACGCGATGGTCCTTCGCGAGCGCGGCCGCGAGCGGCGCCCACATGTCGCCGCTCTCGCCGTAGCCGTGCAACAGCAGCACGGCGGGCCCGGTTCCGCCGACGCGGACGTGGATCGTCACGTCGCCCGCCTGGATCTCCTGGGTGCGGAACGATCTCGGGAAAGCGGGCACCTGCGCGTTCGCAGCCTCGGTCGTCGTGATCAGTCCGATCGCCGTCGCGATCGATGCAAGCCAGGTTCGCATTCGTCTTCTCCTCGCGTGGTGGATTCGACGCGGAGTGTGGTGCCGCGGCCCGATTCGCGGTAGAAGGCGGAGGTCGAAGTAACAATCCGGATTGTCCGGACAATCATGAAGATCGATGGACTCACTTCCTTCGTCGCCGTCGCCGAAACGCGGTCGATCACCGAGGCCGCTCGTCGGCTCGACATCTCCAAGTCGGTCGTCAGCGATCGGCTGATCGAGTTCGAGCGTTCGCTCGGCGTGACGCTGCTGCGACGGACGACGCGCAAGCTCACGCTGACCGAGGAAGGCTCGCGCTTCCTGGAACGCGCGCATCGCATCCTGCGCGAGATCGACGACGCCACCGACGAGATCGCGGAGCGCCAGGGCGCGCTGCGCGGCGCGTTGCGGATCGCCGCGCCCGTCAGCTTCGGGACGCTGCACGTCGGACCCGCGCTGTATCCCTTCCTCGCCGCGCATCCCGACATCGAGGTCGAGTTGTCGCTCGACGACCGCTTCGTCGACGCGCCGGGCGACGGCTACGACGCGGTGATCCGGCATGGCCGCATCCGCGACTCGCGCCTCGTGGTCAAGGCGCTCGCGACGAGCCGTCGCGTACTCGTCGCGTCCGCCGACTACCTCGCGCGCTGCGGCGCGCCGACGAGCCTCGCGGCGCTCGAAGGTCACGCCGGAATCATCTACAGCAATCGAGGAGCCGCCGATTGGCGCTTCGAACGCGGCGCACGGACGATCGTCGTGCGCGCCGGCCACGCGCTGCGCGTCAACAACGGCGTGGTGATGCGAGACGCGGCCGTCGCCGGCCTCGGCATCGCGTTGCTGCCGACCTTCCTCGTCGCGCCGGAGATCGTCTCGGGCCGCCTGCAGATCGTCGACGTCGGCGAGGAGGCCGAGGGCGGCGTCATCCACATCGCGTTCGCACGCGACCGCCGCGCGTCGGCGAAGGTGCGCGCGTTGGTCGACTGCCTGCGCGCAGCGTTCGGCGATCCGCCGTCATGGGATGCCGCGATCGCGAAGGCGCGGCAGCGGACCCCCGCCCGGACGGCCGGGCGCGCCCGTCGCCACTGAGCGTCGGCGCGCCTTGCGCCGTGCCGACCGTTGGTCGAACCGATCGACGGCATGAGGCCGTTGTGATCCTGTCTCGGAGAAGAACCGTGTTTGCCCTCGGACACGCCGGATCGACGGCGTGCGCGCGTAGAGTCCGCGCTCCCCATCGCACCGAGCCGACCTTCCATGGTTGTTCGCGGCGTTCGCCTGACAACCTGAAGAGATCGATTCATGAAAACCAACAACTTGCTGCTCGCGCTCGCCGCGCTGGCCACGTGCGGCACCGCCCGCGCACAGGAACTGAAGTACAACCCGTCGTGGTACGTCATGCCCGAGGCGGGCTACTTCAATCCGGACAATCGCTTCGGCACGAAGGCGACCGGCGCCGACTTCGGCCTGAAGTTCGGCACCTCGCTCGGACCCCTGCTGGACCTGCAGTTCGGCGGCAGCTACGGCCGCGTTCGTGCGGAGGACGCCCGCGAACAGCAGATCCTCGGCAACGTCGGTCTCGTGTTCTATCCGACGCGCGCGGGGACGCGACCCTTCGGCGACTTGTCGTTCGGCGATCGCCTGCGACCCTTCGTGTCCGTCGAGATCGGCGCGGAGAACAACAAGGTCAACCGCCCGAATCAGGAGATCTCGCGCACCGCGCCGTACGCCGCAGCCGGCGTCGGGGTGCAGTACGCGTTCTCGGACCAGGTCGCCGCGCAGATCGCGTACAAGCGCACGATCGGATTCCAGCGCAGCGACGCCTTCGGCTTCCGTCGCGACCAGAACAACTACGTGAATGTCGGCATGACGTTCTTCTTCGGCAAGACACCGGTGTCCGAGCCGCGCGTCGCTGCCGCCGCACCGCCCGCCCCGCCGCCGCCGGCGATCACGCCGCCGGCACCGCCCCCGCCGCCGCGGGCGCGCTTCGAGAAGCAGACGCTCTCCGCGACCGAACTGTTCATGTTCGACAAGGCCGTCCTGCGTCAGCCACAGACCCGACTCGACGACATCGCCGCGGTGATGCGCTCGCATCCGGAAGTCGACAATGTCCGCATCACCGGCTACACCGATCGCCTCGGCCCGAAAGCCTACAACCAGAAGTTGTCCGAGCGTCGTGCGGACGCGGTCAAGGCCTATCTCGTCTCGAAGGGCGTCGACGGATCGCGACTGAAGACCGTCGGCAAGGGGGACGCGGATCCGGTCGTCCAGTGCAGCGAGAAGAATCGCGTGGCGCTCATCAAGTGCCTCGAGCCGAACCGTCGTGTCGAGGTCGAGGACATCGTCATCGAGAAACGACTTCCGTAAAACTGCGTCTGGACGAAAAAAAGCCGGAGACGATCCGGCTTTTTTTTCGCGCGTCGCTCAGCCGTGGAACTGGAGGATCGTCTTCGGACTGCTCATCTCCTCGAGCGCGATCAGCCCCTTCTCCCGTCCGTGACCGCTGCCCTTCATGCCGCCGAACGGCAGCTCGACACCGCCGCCCGCGCCGTAGCAGTTGATGAAGATCTGGCCCGCGCGGATCGCCTTCGCGACGCGCATCTGCCGCCCGCCGTTCTCGGTCCAGACGGCGGCGAGCAGGCCGTACGGCGTGTCGTTGGCGAGCGCGATCGCGTCGGCTTCGTCGCGGAACGGGAACACGCCCATCACCGGCCCGAAGACTTCTTCCTGTGCGAGCGCGTGACGCGGCGGTACCGGTCCGAACAAGGTTGGAACGGTCCAGAAGCCGCCTCGCGGCAGCGCGGCGTCGAGCGGACTCTCGGCGAGGACCGGCACGCCGTCGGCCTTCGCGCGTTCGACGTAGCCGTTCACGCGTGCGCGTTGCGCCGCGTTGATCAATGGGCCGCAGTCGCGATCCATCGCGGGCGTGCCGACACGGATGCGCGAATACGCGTCCGCGACGCGGGCGACGAAGGCGTCGTAGATCGACCGCTGCACGAGCAGGCGACTGCCCGCCGTGCATGTCTGTCCGGTGTTCTGCGCGATCGCCTTGATGATGATCGGCAACGCGCGATCGAGGTCCGCGTCCTCGAACACGACGTGCGGCGACTTGCCGCCGAGCTCGAGCGCGACCTTGACGACGTTGCGCGCGGCGGCCGTCTGCACGAGGCGGCCGACCTCGTTGGAGCCGGTGAACGTCACGAAGGCGATGCCGGGATGCGCCGTCAGCGCCGCGCCGGCCTCCTCGCCCAGTCCGGTCACGACGTTGAGCGCGCCTTCCGGCAGGCCGCACGCCGCGCCGATCTCCGCGAGCGCGAGCGTCGTGAGACACGCGTCCTCGGACGGCTTCATCACGCACGCGTTGCCCATCGCGAGCGCCGGACCGATCGAGCGACCCGCGATCTGCGCGGGGTAGTTCCACGGAATGATGTGGCCCGTCACGCCGAGCGGCTCGCGCAGCAGCAGCGCGTTGTAGCCGGTCGCGTACGGGATCACCTCGCCGTGCATCTTGTCGGCGGCCGAGCCGTAGAACTCGAGATAGCGCGCGAGGACCGTGATGTCGTTGCGCGCGGTCGAGAGCGTCTTGCCCGCGTCGCGGGCCTCCAGTTGCGCGAGCTCCTCGTGACGGTCGAGGACCTGCTGGCCCATGCCCATCAGGATGCGTCCGCGTTCGAGCGCGGCCGTGCGTCCCCACGGTCCGTCGAGCGCGCGACGCGCCGCCGCCACCGCGCGATCGACGTCGGCGGCACGACCCCGCGCGAGTCGCTCGAAGACCTCGCCGGTCGACGGGTCGATCACGTCGAGCGCGTCGCCGTCCGCCGCGTCGACCCACGCGCCGCCGATGAAGTGCTGCTTCATCGTGCGGACGGGCGCGCGAGCGCGCGACGACGGATCGCGTCGTAGTCCGCGGGGACCGGATGCAGGTCGAGTCGCTGTCCGGCCTTGAGGATCTGGCTCGGTACGTCGTGTCCGATCAGGCCGGGCAGGCGCTTCGCTGCCGCGATCAGTCGTTCGAGGTCGACGCCGGTGTCGTAGCCCATCAGCTCCAGTGCATGCACCACCTCCTCGGTACAGACGTTGCCCGACGCGCCGGGCGCGTAGGGGCAGCCGCCGATACCGCCCACCGACGCGTCGAAGCGATCGGCTCCCGCATCGATCGCGGCGATGACGTTCGCGAGCCCCATCCCGCGCGTGTTGTGGAAGTGGAGCGTGAGTTCGGTGTCGGGCCAGCGCGCGCGGAACGCGCGCGTCATCGCCTCGACCTGGCGCGGATGCGCCATGCCGGTCGTGTCGCACAGCGCGACGCCGTCGACGCCGAGCTCCGAGACGAAGCGCTCGACGAGCGCGAACACCGCGTCGGGCGCGACGTCGCCTTCCATCGGGCACCCGAAGCAGCACGACAGCCCGACGTCGACCGACTTGCCGTGACGGCGCGCGATCGCGACGACGTCGGCGAGGGCGGCGAACGACTGCTCGCGCGTCATGCGCAGATTCGTCAGGTTGTGCGTCTCGCTCGCGGACATCACGAGGTGCATCTCGTCGACGTTCGCGTCGATCGCGCGTTCGGCGCCGCGCACGTTCGGCACGAGCGCGCTGTACGTGACGCCGGGCACGCGCTCGATCTCGCGCAGGACGATCTCCGCGTCGCGCAACGCGGGAATCGCCTGCGCCGAGACGAACGCACTCACCTCGATCTTCGAGAGGCCCGCATGCGACAACGCGTCGACGAGGGCGATCTTGTCCTCGGTCGACACGAACGCCGCCTCGGCCTGCAGGCCGTCGCGCGTGCCGACTTCCTGGAGGTGGATGCGCCGCTTCTCGCCCGCCCAGACCTTGTGTTCGCTCATGCCACCACTCCTTGAGTCCGCAATGCCGCGATCGCCTCGGCGGTGAAGCCCGCTTCCGCGAGGACCACGTCGGTGTCGTCGCCGAGGTGGGGCGCCGAGCTGCGCAGCGTACCCGGCGTCGCCGACAGCTTCGGAACCACGCCGGGCACGTCGACCGCGTAGCCGTCGCGGGTCTCCTGGCTGACGATCATCTCTCGCGCGCGGAAGTGCGGATCCTCGCAGATGTCGCGCGCCGTATAGACCTTGCCGGCCGGCACGCCCGCCGTCGCCATCGTCGCGAGGACGTCGGCGACGGCGCGCCCGGCCGTCCACGCGCCGATGGCGCCGTCGATCTCCTCGATGCGCGCGACGCGGCCCGTGTTCGACGCGAGGTCGGGCGCGGACCCGAGATCGTCGCGACCGATCGCCTGCATCAGGCGCCTGAAGATGCTGTCGCCGTTGCCGGCGATGAGCACGTAGCCGTCGGTGCAGCGATACGCGTTCGACGGCCCGATCCCCGGCAACGCGCTACCCGCAGCCTCGCGCACCACGCCGAATGCGCTGTATTCGGGGATCAGGCTTTCCATCACCGACAGCACGGCCTCGCTCAACGCGACGTCGATGACCTGGCCCGGCCCGCCCAGCACCTTGTGGTGGTACAGCGCGATGAGCGTGCCGATGACGCCGTGCAAGGCCGCGAGCGTGTCGCCGATCGAGACGCCGGTGCGCACCGGCACGCGCCCCGGTTCGCCGGTGAGGTGGCGCAGCCCGCCCATCGCCTCGCCGATCACGCCGAAGCCGGGCTGCTCGCGATAGGGGCCGGTCTGGCCGTAGCCCGAGATGCGCAGCATCACGAGCCCGGGGTTCGCCGCGTGCAGCACGTCCCAGCCCAGGCCCCACTTCTCGAGCGTGCCGGGTCGGAAGTTCTCGATGAGCACGTCGGCCTCGGCGATCAACTGCCGCGCGATCTCCTGGCCCCGCGCCGACCGCAGGTCGAGCGCGATCGAACGCTTGTTGCGCGACGCGACCTGCCACCACACCGACGTGCCGTCCTTGATGAGACGCCACTGTCGCAGCGGATCGCCATCGCCGGGCGGCTCGATCTTGACGACGTCCGCACCGAATTCTCCGAGCAGCTTCCCGGCGAACGGCCCCGCGATGAGCTGGCCCATCTCGACGACCTTCAGCCCGGCGAGCGCCGCTTGCGGCGCTCGCTGGGCGCTCCCGTCCTTCATCGTGTCTCCGTCGGCTCGCGCAGGGGGCGAATGATCGCGCTTCGACGCGCGATTGCAAACCGGCGCTACGCGGAACGCGCGACCATCGCGCGGCCTTCGTCCGACAGCAGGTCCTGCACGTCGTCGTGGCGGCGCATGTAGGCGGCGACGGTCGGACACTCCGGCGTGACCGACAGGCCGCGCGCCCGGACGTCCGCGAGCGCGCCCGCGATCAGCCGACCCGCGATGCCCTGACCGCGCATCGCCTCCGGCACCTCGGTGTGTTCGAACGCGACGACGTCGCCGACGCGTCGATAGACGGCGATCGCGACGCCGTCGCCGACGGCGAGTTCATAGCGGTGCGCTTCAGGATTGTCGTGGACGTCGGCCATGGATTCACCCAAAAAAAACAGCCGTCACGGCGACGCTCGCGCGAGCATCGCCGTGACGGCGCACGGTCTTTCAGACTGAACCGGGCGACTCGCGTCGCCGCGGGATCAGTTGATCGGCTTGTCGCCGACCTTGGCTTCGCGCTTGGCCTTGCGAGCGGCCTTGCGTTCCGCCTTCGTCATCGGCGCGGCGGGCGCTGCTGCTTCGGGCTTCGGCGCCCGTTCGAGCTTCGGCTTGGTCAGCTTGCCCGGTTCGCCGGCCGGCGCCTGCGACGGGGGCGTGCCGGGCGTGGTCTGCGCGAATGCCGCGGTGGCGAACAGGGAGGCAACAGCGATTGCGATCAGCTTTTTCATTGGGGGTCCTCGAGACGAAAGATCAATCCAACCACACATTCCGGCGGGCAATGTACAGGGTTTCCCGCATCCCACGCAACGAGAACGCACCAGGATCGTTGCTTGGACGCCCCTCGATGGCAGCCCCGGGAGACCTGTCGGTGCGCCCCCCGCCGGCGGTGGGGACGTCCGTCCCGGATACAACGGATTCGGGGATCCGCCGTTGACAGGCTCACCGTGCGCGCTGACGGATGCGTGCGGCATCGGCATGCACCTGACGCGCGAGTTCGCGCGCGAGCGACAGGCGCCGCAAGAGCCACGGCGTGAGGTCCTGCGCGAACGGATCGCCGAGTTGCGTCAGGTCGCGCGGCGCGAGCGCGGCGTGCAGTGCATCGGGATCGTGGTCGGGCGCGCGGCCGGCCTCGAGCGTCGCGGCGATCGCGTCGGCGGACTGGCGCAGCGGCGCCGCGACGGCCTCGGCATCGAGGCGGTCGCGACGCAGCAGCAGCATCGTCTTCACCGCGGTCAGTTGCGCGAGCAGGGTATAGCTGCGCGCAAGCAGCGGCCCGAGCGACTCGAGCGGCGGGCGGACGGCACGCGGTTCCGCGAGCGAACGCGTGGTCGCCTGGACGAGGGCGGACAGCGCGTCGTAGACCTCGCGGCGCGCGAGGCGCCACGCGAGTTCGGGCTGGGCCTCGGCATCGGGAACCGCGTCGTCGGGCAGGCGCGGACCGAGCGCGAGCGCGAGCCGGGCATGGCGCGCATGCGCCGCGACCACGCGAGCGACGAGCGCCGGGATTTGCTGACGCTCCCAGGACGGCAGGACGTAGCTGAACGCCCACGCGATGCCCGTGCCGAGCAGCGTGTCGCCGATCCGCTCGAACGCTTCGATCGTCAGGCTGGTGTCGGCCTGCAGCAGATGCGCCTGGACGAGCGCGAGGACCGTCGCCGCGACGGCGGTGATGACGTAGCGTCGGATCCCGAACGCATGCGCGATCCCCTGGGCGAACGGCACGACCAGCAGCAACAGCCATTCGGGCGGTGCATTGACCAGCAAGGCCTGCGCGAGCAGGCCGCCGATCAGCGTCCCGATCACGCGCGCGTTACGGCGCTCGAGCGTCTGCGCGAGGCTGCCGCGGAGCACGACGACGATCGTCAGGAGAACCCAGTATGGATGGCTCCCCCAGGGGAGGATCACCGTCACGAGGTAGCCGGTCGCGATCGCGAGCGCCGCCCGGATCGCATGACGCAGCGGAGGCGCGTCCCAGCGCCACAGCGAGAGGAAGGGCCGCAGCGACCAGCGGGTCGGGCTGACGAACATGCGCCACGCGGTACGCACGACCGCGAGGTCGGGCTCGCGATCGCCGCGCGCGACCGCGACGAGGCGCAAGGCCTCGTCGTCCAGGTAGCCGATCCGGCTCGCGAGGCCGCGCGACACGATCGCCGCGGACTGCGCGCCGTCGGACGCGTCCGCCGCGCCCCGAGCGTCGGACGCGGCCGCGATGCGGGCGAGCCGCGGCCGATGACTCTCGAACGGTCGCGGCCGGCGGCCGATCAGCAGCGCGTCGGCGATGCGCTCGATCTCGGCGGCGAGCGCGACGAGCGTCTCGCGCAAGGCCGCGAGGACCTCGTCCTGCCCCGGTTGCGCGACGACGAGTTCGAGATCGAGCTGGCACGCCAGCAGGTGGTCGCGCATGTCGAGCACCTGCACGAGCATCCCGGCGAGTCGCTGCCGCCGCGGTGTACTGGGCGACTCGAGCAGCAGGTCGCGCGCGCTCTGCAACTGGTCGGCCAGGGCCGCCTGCGCGCGCATCAGGTCCCCGAGCGGGTCGTCCGTCGCGACGCGGCCGGCGGGCTTGAACTGCCTCGCCTGGGAGCGCATCAGCCGCGCGACCGCGAGCAGCGTGTCGGCGAGCGAGGCGACGCGGTAACGCGGGTTCAGCGCGATGTTCGCGAGCGTCGCATAGACGAGATAGAGCGCGGACCCGAGCGCGAAATAGGCGCTCACGCGCAACGGCGTGTCGAGGTCGCCACCTTCCTGCACCGCCATCGAGAACACGACCGCGAGCATCGCGGAGATCGAGATCGGGACGCCGCGCTTGCCCCAGGCCGCGCCGAGGAAGGCGACGAAGGCGGCCGGCACGACGAGCAGCCCGAGCCACAGGGGATCATCGCGAACGATCTGCACGCCGAAGAACAGCGGCAGCGAGATCACCGCGGCCGGGAAGAGCTGCCAGAACTTCCGATGCCTCGGCGCGAGCTGGTCGGTCGGAATCACCGCGATCGCACCGACCGACGCGGCGGCACCGGCGAACGAGCCGAACAGCGTGTGCACGATCGTCGAGACGACCAGCAGTCCGAGACCCGCCGACAGACCCATCGCGACGTAGTCGCTGAGCGCGACGCGAAAGAAGGCGCGCAGGCGGCGGTCGAGGGAGCGGCGAAGATTCATCGGGGAGTCGTCGGCGAAGGCCGTACTGTAACGATGCGTCGCTGAACCCCATCCCCTCCCCGGCCCTCCCCTCGAAGCGGAGGGAGCAACGCATTTGTTAAGGTCGCGGCACGACGAAAACATCGGAGCTCCGCATGAACCTCTTCAATCTCGACGGCAAGGTCGCCGTCGTCACCGGCTCGACCCGCGGCATCGGACGCGCGATCGCGGAGCGCCTCGCGGAACACGGCGCGACGGTCGTCGTGTCGTCGCGCAAGGCGGACGCCTGCGCCGAGGTCGCGTCCGCGATCGAGGCCGCGCACGGCAAAGGCCGCGCGCTGCCGATCGCCGCGAGCATCTCGAAGAAGGACGACCTGCAACGCCTGATCGACGAGACGACCCGCGTCCTCGGGCGCATCGACATCCTCGTCTGCAACGCGGCGTCGAATCCTTACTACGGTCCGCTGAGCGGCATCGCCGACGACCAGTTCCGCAAGATCCTCGAGAACAACGTGATCTCGAACCATTGGCTCTCGCAGATGGTGCTGCCGCAGATGGTCGAGCGTCGCGACGGCGTGATCATCATCGTGTCGTCGATCGGCGGGCTGCGCGGCTCCGACGTCATCGGCGCCTACAACGTGTCGAAGGCCGCGGACTTCCAGCTCGCGCGCAATCTCGCGGTCGAGTACGGTCCGCACAACGTCCGCATCAACTGCATCGCGCCCGGCCTCATCAAGACCGACTTCGCGCGTGCGTTGTGGGAGGACCCCGAGCGCCTCGAGAAGGTCAACACGGTGGTGCCGCTGCGGCGCATCGGCCTGCCCGACGAGATCGCCGGCGCGGCCGTCTTCCTCGCGTCGCAGGCGGGCTCGTTCGTCACCGGTCAGGCGATCGTCGTCGACGGCGGCGCGACGATCTGATCCGGGCGCTTCGGCGCGGCGGCAGCACGCGAAACAAAAATAGTTGACCGGTCGTCTAGTTCTTCCCCTAGACTGCGCCGGTCCGATCCATCGACCCGTCCGGAGATCGCCTTGCCGCAGGCCCTGAGTCGCGCACTTGTCGCAGCCTGCACGTCGTTCGGCGACGCGATGGCCCTGGACGACGGCACACGCTCGTTGCGGTACGCCGACCTGCTGACCGAAGCGCGACGCCTCGCGGCCGACCTCGACCGGGCCGGCATCGCCCCCTCCGAGCCGGTCCACGTGTTCGTCTCGAACCATGCCGGCGACATCGCCGCGCTGTTCGCCGTGTGGCTCGCCGGCGGCGTCGCGATCCCGATCCATCGGACGACCCCGGCGACGGTGCGCGACACGCTGCAGCGACGCACCCGCGCGCGCCTCGGCATCGACGCGGACCGCAGCGACGACGCGCGCATCGAGACCATCGGAACCGAGCCCACACCGCCGCGACCGATCCTCGACGACGCGGCCTTCGTCATCTTCACGTCCGGTTCGACCGGCGAACCGAAGGGCGTCGTCATCACGCACGAGGCCTTCGAAGGGAAACTGCGACAGATCGACAGCCTGCTGCAATTCGGACGCGAGACCCGCACGCTGCTGGTCCTCAACATCACGTTCAGCTTCGGCCTGTGGGTCGGCCTGCTGACGCTGCTGCACGGGGGAACGCTCGTGATGCAGGAAAAGTTCGAACCGCGCGCGTTCTGCGATGCACTGGTCGATCAGCGCATCGACCGGGTCGGCATGGTGCCGACGATGATGCGCGTGCTGTTCTCCGATGTCGCCTTCGGTGCCGCGATCGATCGAGTCGTCGCGCGGGGCGCGTTGCGCCGGATCATGATCGGCGGCGAGTCGCTCGGGCGTTCGCTCGCCGATTCGATCCGCGCGCGCTTCGCGAACACCGAGTTGTTCGACATCTACGGACTCACCGAGACCGCGACCTGCGACTTCTTTTCGTTGCCGGCCGACTACGCGATTCGTCCGGGCACGATCGGCAGACCCGCGCCCCAGGTGCAGTACCGCATCGCCGACGGCGACGGTCGAGCGGTCGCACCGAACGAGCTCGGCGAACTGCAGATCCGCAGTCCCTATCTGATGCGTGGCTACCTCGACGCGCCGGACCTCACCGAAGCCGCCTACGACGACGGCTGGTTCCGGACCGGCGACCTCGCGCGGGCCGGTGACGACGGACTCGTCGAACTGATGGGCCGCCGCAAGGAGGTGATCAGCCGCGGCGGCAACAAGGTCACGCCGGTCGAGATCGAGCAGGCGTTGTGCGCGCACCCGGACATTGCGGCCGCGATGGCGGTCGGCATCGAGGACGCCGTGCTCGGCGAGCGCATCCACGTGCTGCTCGTGCCGCGTCGCGGTGTCGACGTGCCACTCGCATCGATCCGCACGTTCCTCGAGACGCGCCTCGAGCGCTTCAAGCATCCCGACCGTTACTACCTCGCCGACCAGCTGCCCACCGGCCGGACCGGCAAGGCCGATCGCGGGCAACTCCGACTGCAGATCCGCGACGGCGCGCTCGCGCCGCTCGCGGCCTGAACCTCCGACGACCATGACGACATTCGACACGCTCAAGCTCGACCGCGCCGACGGCATCGCGCACATCACGCTCAACCGGCCCGAACGATTGAACGCGCTCAACAAGGCCGCGCTGCTGGAGATCAACGCCGCGCTCGATGACGTCGAGGGCGACGACGCTGTGCGCGTCATCGTCGTCAGCGGCGCGGGCCGCGCGTTCTCGTCGGGATTCGACCTCAAGGCCCAGATGGAACAGCGGCCCGAAGGCTCGCAGGTCTGGCGCGAGATCCTCGACCTCGACTTCGACACGACGATGCGCTTCTGGCACAGCCCGAAGCCCACGATCGCGGCCGTCCACGGCGCCTGCCTCGCCGGTGCGTTCGAGCTCGCGATGGCGTGCGACATCACGGTCGCGTCCGAGGACGCGATCTTCGGCGAGCCCGAACTCAAGTTCGGCGCCGGCATCGTCACGCTGCTGCTGCCGTGGATGACGAGTCCGAAGCACGCGAAACGCATCATCCTCACCGCCGACGATCGCATCGCCGCACACGAAGCGCTCGCGATGGGACTCGTGAGTCGCGTCGTGCCGAAGGACACGCACGTCGAAGTCGCGTTGCGGATGGCGCGCGGCATGGCCCTGGTCGATCCGAACCTCGTGGCCGAGACCAAGAAGGCGATCAATCGCACCTACGAGATCCAGGGCCTGCGCACCGCGCTCGCCGCGGCCCTCGACATCGATCACACCATCGAGTCGCACGGCTCGCCCGACAAGCGCGCGTTCATGGACATCGCGCGCGAGCGCGGCATGCGCGAAGCCATCGCCTGGCGCGATGCGCGCTTCGCGAAGGCCCAGGGCTGATCGGCATCCGCATGCGCAAGCCGATCGCGCTCATCGTCATCGCGCAGCTCTGCGGGACGTCGCTCTGGTTCAGCGCGAACAGCGCCGCCGATGACCTGCGGCGGCTGTGGGGACTGTCGACCGGCGATATCGGCTGGCTGACGAACGCAGTGCAGGCGGGCTTCATCGTCGGCACGCTCGTGTTCGCGTTGTCCGGGCTCGCCGATCGCTTTCCGGCGAGCCGCATCTTCGCGGTGGCGAGCGTGCTCGGTGCGGCGTTCAACGCCGGCTTCGCGCTGTTCAGCACGGGCCTCGCGTCGGCGCTCGCGTATCGCTTCGCCGTCGGCCTCACGCTCGCGGGCATCTATCCGCTCGGCATGAAGCTGATCGTGAGCTGGGATCCCGAACGCGCGGGACAGAGCCTCGGACTGCTCGTCGGCATGCTGACGCTCGGCACCGCGTTGCCGCACGGCATCCGCATGGTCGGCGGGTCGGTCGGCTGGCAGACCGTGATCCTCGTATCGTCCGCACTCGCGTTCGTCGGCGCGGCGATGATCGGCCTGCTCGGTGACGGGCCGCATCTCAAACGACGCACGACGTTCGCGAACGGGTTGAAGAAAGGCGTCCTCGGCGCGTTCCGCGTTCCCGATTTCCGCGCGTCCGCGTTCGGCTACTTCGGCCACATGTGGGAGCTCTACGCGTTCTGGACGCTGGTGCCGCTGCTCGCGCTGCTCGTCCTCGGCGAAGCGTCGTCACCGACGCGGGTGTCGGGGTGGGCCTTCGTCATCATCGGTGTCGGCGCGCTCGGTTGCATCGCCGGTGGCGTGATCAGCAGCCGCGTCGGCAGTGCGCGCGTCGCGTGGGTCGCGCTGACGACGTCGGGTCTCATGTGCCTGCTGTTCCCGTGGACCGATGCCTGGCCCGAAGCGGCGCGCCTCGCGCTGCTGCTCGTGTGGGGCGTCGCGGTCGTCGCCGATTCGCCGCAGTTCTCCGCATTGTCGGTGAAGGCGTGTCCGCCCGATCTCGTCGGCAGCGCGCTGGCGATCCAGAACAGCGCAGGCTTCCTGCTCACGACGTTCTCCATCGTGATCGCGACCTCGCTCTTTCCCGTCATCGGCAGCAAGGTCGCGTGGATCCTGCTGCCCGGTCCGATCGTCGGACTGCTCCTGATGCGCCGCCTCGTGCGCCGCGCGCCGCTTGCCGTGGCGACCTCCGCATGAACAAGAGTCTCGAAAAGAATCCGGGCAAGGCCGAGGCGAAGCGTCGCGCGCTGATCGACATCGGCACGGCGATCTTCACGCAGAAGGGCTTCTCGAGCACGGGCCTCGACGAGATCGTGCAGACCGCCGACGTGCCGAAGGGCTCGTTCTACTACTACTTCGCGAGCAAGGAAGCGTATGCGCACGAAGTCATCGAAAACTACGCACGCTACTTCGCCCGCAAGCTCGACAAGAGTCTCAACGACGGGAAGCGAACGCCGCTCGCGCGGCTGAAGGCGTTCACCGACGACGCGACCGCCGGCGTGATGCGCTTCGAGTTCCGTCGCGGTTGCCTCGTCGGGAATCTGGGCCAGGAGATGGCCGGACTCGAGGACGAGTTTCGCGTGCTCCTGCTCGGCGTCCTCGACCAATGGCGCGATCGCTTCCGCGACTGCATCGAGGAAGCGCGCGCAACCGGCGAGATCGCGACCACGGTCGATGCGACCGCGCTCGCGCGCTTCTTCTGGAGCGCATGGGAAGGCGCCGTGCTGTGCGCGAAGCTCGAACGCTCGACGGCGCCGCTCGACAACGTCGCCACCCTCTTCCTCGATCACCTGCTTCAGCCGACGCGTCGTATCACCGCGGCGCGCAAGCGTTGACCGGACCGATCCACCTCACCTCAGGACCTGCGATGTTCCGTGCGATCTACCTCGAGAAGTCTCCCGACAACGCCACCGTCGCCACGCTGAAGGAGCTCGACGACGACGCGTTGCCGGTCTTCGAGTCCGGTGGCGTCACCGTCGACGTCGCGTACTCGACCATCAACTACAAGGACGGGCTCGCGATCACCGGCAAGTCGCCGGTCGTGCGCAAGTGGCCGATGGTGCCGGGCATCGACTTCGTCGGCACCGTGTCGGCGAGCGACCACGCGCTGTGGAAGACCGGCGACCGGGTCATCCTCAACGGCTGGGGCGTCGGCGAGTCGCATTGGGGCGGTCTCGCGCAGCGTGCGCGCGTCTCGGGCGACTGGCTCGTGCGCCTGCCCGAAGGCATCGAACCCGCGCAGGCGATGTCGATCGGCACGGCCGGCTACACCGCGATGCTGTGCGTGCTCGCGCTCGAAGCGCAGGGCGTGAAGCCGGACGCGGGCGAGATCCTGGTCACCGGCGCGACCGGCGGCGTCGGCTCGTTCGCGGTCGCCCTGCTCGCGAAGCTCGGCTATCGCGTGGTCGCGTCGACCGGCAAGGACGCGGAGAAGCCTTTCCTCGAAGCGCTCGGTGCGGCCGAAGTCATCGATCGCGCGACGCTCGCGAGCGCCGGCAAGCCGCTGCAGAAGGAGCGCTGGGCCGGAGTCGTCGACGCGGTCGGCTCGCACACGCTCGCGAACGCATGCGCCGCGACGAAGTACGGCGGCACGGTCACGGCCTGCGGACTCGCGCAGGGCATGGACCTGCCGACCAGCGTCGCGCCTTTCATCCTGCGCGCCGTGAAGCTGATCGGCGTCGACAGCGTGATGGCGCCGCGCGCGTTGCGGGAACAGGCCTGGGCGCGCCTCGCGACCGACCTCCCGCGAGGTGCCATCGACCGCATCGCGAAGACCGTCGGCCTCGCCGAGGCCATCGAGGCCGCCGGGCAGATCCTCACGGGCTCGATTCGTGGCCGGGTCGTCGTCGACGTCCATCGCTGAAGCCGCGCCGCATCCGCATCGAAGTCGAACAGAACACATCCCAAGGAGACAACATGAAACGACCGACGCCCCTGCGCGCCAGCGCGCTCGCGCTCACGGGCCTCGCGCTCGCGGGCCCTGTGCAGGCGCAGATCTCGAACGACACGATCAAGATCGGGTTCATCACCGACATGTCGGGCTTCTACGCCGACGTCGACGGGCCGGGCGGTGCCGAGGCGATCCGCATGGCGATCGCCGACATGGGCGGACAGATCAACGGAAAGCGCATCGAATTGCTCGTCGCCGACCACCAGAACAAGGCCGACATCGCCGCGTCGAAGGCGCGCGAGTGGATCGACCAGCAGGGTGTCGATATCCTGATCGGCGGGACGAACTCGGCGGCCGCCCTCGCGATGAACAAGGTCGCGATCGACAAGAAGAAGCCGATCATCGTCGTGTCGGCCGGCGCGTCGCGCTTCACCAACGAGGACTGTTCGCCGTTCACGATCCACTACTCGTACGACACCATCGCGCTCTCGAAGGTCACCGGCGCGCAGATCGTCAAGCAGGGCGGCGACTCGTGGTACTTCCTGACAGCCGACTACGCGTTCGGCGCGTCGCTCGAAGCGGATGCGTCGAAGGTCGTGACCCAGGCGGGCGGCAAGGTGCTCGGCAGCGTGAAGCATCCACTCAACGCGTCGGACTTCGCGGCCTTCCTGCTGCAAGCCCAGTCGTCGAAGGCGAAGATCCTCGGACTGGCGAACTCCGGCGGCGACACGATCAACTCGATCAAGGCCGCGAACGAGTTCGGCATCACGAAGACGATGAAGCTCGCCGGCCTGCTGATGTTCATCAGCGACGTCCATGCGCTCGGCCTCGCGTCGACCCAGGGCATGTACATCGCGGATCCCTGGTACTGGGATCGGACCGAGGCCACGCGCGCGTGGTCGAAGCGCTACTTCGGCGTCATGAAGCGCGAGCCGACGTCGACGCAGGCCGCCGACTACTCGGCCGTGACGCACTACCTCAACGCCGTGAAGGCGACCGGGACGGACGACGCCGACAAGGTGATGGCCCAGATGAAGGCCGCGAAGATCAACGACATGTTCGCGACGGACGGCTACATCCGCCCCGACGGTCGGATGGTCCACGAGATGTATCTGCTGCAGGTCAAGACGCCCGCCGAGTCGAAGTATCCGTGGGACTACTACAAGGTCGTCGCGGCGGTTCCGGGCGACCAGGCGTTCGCGACGAAGGCCGAATCGAAGTGCGCGTTGTGGAAGTGACCTGACCACGCCCTCCCCTTCGAGGGGGGCGGCGCAGGGATGGTTCGCGCGCCGCGCGACGGGACTACAAGCCCACCCGGTCGGCGAGGCCGCTCGCCCGCACGGTCCGCCGCTCGATCGCGGCGGACAGCGAGTCCTCGTCGCCCGTCACGAGCGCGAAGCCCCGACGCGCACGCGTGATCGCGGTGTAGAGCAACTCGCGCGTCGCGACGCGACCCGCGTCCGGCGGCAGGACGAGCAGCGTGTGATCGAACTCGGAGCCTTGCGCCTTGTGGACCGTCGATGCGTACGCGGTCTCCACGTCCTCGAGACGCGCGACGCCGATCGAGCGCAGACCCGCGCCGTCCGCGAACCAGACGCGCAACGCGTCGTCGTCCGGCCCCGCCGGCAACGCGATCCCCACGTCGCCGTTGAACACGTCCAGCGAGTAGTCATTGCGCGTCACCATGATCGGCCGGCCCGTGTACCACGTCCGATTCGCCGCCAGCAGGTCGTCCGCGAACAGGCGTGCCTCGATCGCGCGATTGATGCCGGCCGCACCCCACGGTCCCGCACGCAACGCGGACAGCACGCGAAAGCCGTCGAAGGCCCGCAGCGTCGCGACGATCCATGCGTCGTGGGCGGCACGCGAAGCGCCGTTCGGCCGCGAGCGCACGGTCTCGACGTAGGCCCGATAGCCGACGCGCTGCTGCGACAGCGCTTCGTCGACGACGGTGTCCGGGGATGACGCGACGACCCAGCTCAACGCGCTGCGCGTGCGATCGGAAAGCAACGCGCTCGCCTGCGCCGACGCGCCCGCGTTCACGGCCGCGGCGAGCGCTGCGATGTCCCCGTCGAAGCGCCGGCTCGCGCGCAACATCACGACCTGCTGCGCGAGCGGCGGGGCGCGCTGCACGACGCACTGCGGATCGATCTCCTGGCCGGTGACGGCCGCGACGTAGTCGCGCGTGCGTTCGTCGTAACGCCCGCGCTCCGCGCCGCGACACAGGTCGCCGAGCACGGCACCCGCCTCGACCGACGCGAGCTGGTCCTTGTCGCCGAGCAGGACGAGCCGCGCGTGCGCGGGCAGCGCGTCGAGCAGCAAGGCCATCATCTCGAGGTTGATCATCGAGGCCTCGTCGACGATCAGCAGGTCGATGTCGAGCGGTTCCGCGGCGGAGCGGCGTACGCGACGACCGCCGAAGCGCGTGCCGAGCAACGCGTGCAGCGTGGTCGCCGCGCCGATGCGCGCGATCGACGCGCGCGTCGCGGGCGACAGTCGCGGCGCGAGCTCCGCGAAGGCCTGGTCGATCGACTGCTTCAGACGCGCGGCGGCCTTGCCGGTCGGCGCCGCCAGCGCGATCCGCGTCGTCCCGGGGTCGGGCGCCGTCTCGAAGGCGAGCGCGAGCACGCGCGCGGCGACGAAGGTCTTGCCGGTCCCGGGTCCGCCCGTGACGATCGCGAAGCGACGATGCAGCGCGATCGCGCAGGCGACCTTCTGCCAGTCCGTGCCTGCGTCGCCCGCCGGGTCGCGGGGCAGCAGGCGCGCGAGCGCGTCGCGCAGCGGATCGGTCGCGACCGGCTCTGCGTCGCTGGAGACACGCGAGATCACGCGGGAGGCGACGTCCCGTTCGTATTGCCAATAACGCCGCAGATAGAGGCGATCGCCGTCGAGGACGAAAGGCGCGCCGTCGTCGATGAGCTCGTCCGCGCGCTGCACGGCACCGCTCGCCGACAGCGAGCGGATCCACGCCGCGGCCTGCGACGGCAGTCCCTTCAGGATCGCCTTCGGCGTCGGGCCGACGAAGTCCACGAGTGCGTCCTCGACCTCGTCGCGCAGGGTCTCGAGCGCGACGCAGCTGTGCCCGAGGCCCTCCGCGCGCGCGACCCACGCGGCGGCGAAGAGCGTCGTCGCATCCGCCGCGGCGGCGTGCGCGGCGAGGAAGCGCGCGATCGACACGTCGAGCCAGCGCAAGCCGCCGGCCTCCGCCCACGCCGCCAGCAACGCGAGCATCTCGCCGCGTGCGTCCGCAACGGGGGGCCGCGCGCGCGCAGTCGACGTCTTCACGCGCGCGCCCCGTCCATCAAGCGATCGAGCGCGTCGACCACGGCGATCGACGGCGCCAGCACCACGCAGCCCGCGGCGGGCCCCTTGATCCCGCGCAGGAACAGGTCGATCGTCCCGCCGAGCTGGCGTGCCGGGTCGTAGCGGTCGCCGAGCCGCGAACGCAACAGGCGGTGCAACGCGAGCAGGTAGATCGCGCCCTGGACGTCGTAGCGATGCGCCGCCATCGACGCCTCGAGCGCCTCGGTCGTGTAGTCCGCGTCGCGCGTGCCGAGCGCATTGGACTTGTAGTCGAGCACCCAGTAGCGTCCGTCGTGCTCGAAGACGAGGTCCATGAAGCCCATCAGCATGCCGCGCACCGTCTGCACCGGCAGCGCGGGACGCTCGCGACCGCCCAGCAGATGGACGCGACACAGCGCATCGAGCGCGACCGCGTCGACGGACTCGCTCGGAAACCAGAACTCCATCTCCGGCGACGTGAGCGGCAACGCATCGAGCGCGACGCCGAGCGGCGGCAGCGGCGTCGACACCACTTCGCCCAGCCACGTCACGACGTCGGCCGCGCGGCGACCCCAGCCGAGCCGCGCGCAGCGCTCGGCCAGCGCTGCGCGCAGCGACTCGTCCGCCGTCAGCGCGAAGCGGCGCTCCGCCAGCCATTCGAGCTGGTCGTGCAACAGGTTGCCGACGAAGGCGCCGCGCGGAAACCGATGCCGCGCGGCGGTCGACGCGATCGGCTCATCGACCTCGAGCGGCGCCGTCCGCAATTCCTCCTCGACGGCCGGATCGATCAGCGCCGGCGGCGCGGCCGACACCGGCGCGCCGCGCTCGAGATCGCGCACGAAGGCCGAGAAACTTCCGATCGACCAGTCGCGGTCGAACGCGCCGTCGTAAGTCGGCGGCGCGCGCAACGCCGCGCGCTCGTCGCGCGCGACGACCCGCGTTCGTGCCGCGACGTCCGTGACGGTCTCGACACGCACCTGCGGCAACCCCGCGAAGGTCTTCGCGAGCAGCCCGGCGATCTCTCCGGCGTCGACGGGCCTGCCGGCCACGAGGTAGCCGAGGGGACTGCGATCGAACACGCACTTGTCGCCCTTCTGCGACGCGAGCGACGGCACGCCGATCCACAGCGCGTGTCGCGCACGCGTCACCGCGACATAGAACAGGCGCATGGCCTCCTGACGCTGTTCCTCCTCGAGCCGCGACTTCAGGTCTTCCGGCAGATCGAAGGACACGACGCGCAGGCCGTCGCGCTCGACCACGTCGAAGTCGCGCTTGTCCGCGCCGCGAAATCCGGTGCCGAACGGCAGGCAGACGATCGGATACTCGAGGCCCTTCGCCTTGTGCACGGTCACCACCTGCACGAGGTCCGCGTCGCTTTCGAGCCGCACGATCTGCTCGTCGGCGGGCCAGTCCACGTTCGACACGCGCAGCGACAGCCAGCGGATCAGCGCCTGCTCGCCCTCGAGCGCCGCGCTCGCGCTCTGCAGCAGTTCCGCGAGGTGCAACACGTTCGTGAGACGACGTTCGCCACCTCGCCCTTCGTCCTCGTCGGCGAGCCAGCGCGCCGGCAGGCGGTAGCGATGCAGCGTCGCGCGCAGCATCGACAGGATCCCCTGGCGGCGCCACACGTCGTTGAGGCTTCGCATGATCTCGAGCTGGGCCTCGAAGGCGACGTCGTCCGCGTTCAAGGCGACCAGATGCTCGAACGAGAAGCCGATCAGTCGTGTCGCGAAGGCCGCGCGCGCGAGCCGCGCATTGCCCGGCTCCGCCACCGCGCGCAACCAGTGCAGGAGATCGTGCGCCTCGTCGGCGCGGAAGATCGACTCGCTGTCCGACAGGTAGACCGAGTGCACGCCGCGAATGCGCAATGCGCGTCGGATGGTGTCGGCCTCGGCGCCGGTGCGCACGAGCACCGCGATGTCCCGAGCCTTCAGGCGCGTGAATGCGTCGCCTTGCGCGAAGCCCGCGCGCGGATCGTCGAGCAGGCCCACGATGTGTTGCGCGCAATGACCGGCGATGAAGTCGTAGGCGTCCGCGCGGGACTTGAGTTGCGCGTCGTGCACGAAGCGCAGCGCGGGCAACGAGCCGTTCGCGTCGACGAGCGTCTCGGGCCGGCCGAGCGCCTGCGTCGTGACGAAGGGCAGCGGATCGTCGCCGAGCGGCGCGCGAAAGCGGAACGCGCCTTCGCCGGGGCGCTCCTCCGCGTTCTCGAAGAGGCGGTTGACGGCGTCGACGCAGCCGATCGTCGAGCGGTAGTTGGTCGTCAGCGGATACCGCCGATCCTCCACCGAGGCCGCGGCGCGCAGGTAGCTGCGGATGTCCGCGCCGCGGAAGCCGTAGATCGACTGCTTCGGATCGCCGATCAGGAACAACGCCGTCGACCGGTCGTTCGCGGCCACGCCGTACAAGCGATCGAAGATGCGGTACTGGACGGGCGAGGTGTCCTGGAACTCGTCGATCAGCGCGACCGGGTATTGCGCGAGCATCCGTGTCCGCAGCACCTCGCCGTGCGGTCCACTCAACGCGCGTTCGAGGCGCACGAGCATGTCCTGGAAGCCGTACATCCCCGCGCGACGCTTGAGCGCCGACAAACGTGCCGCGACGCGCCGCATCGCGTGGCGCCGGATCGCGGCCCTGCGCTCCGGCAGCGCATCGAGCTTCGCGATGAGCGGCGCGACCTCGTCGAAGACCGCGGGAATGTCGAGCGACTTGTTCTTGTTGAAGGCGTCGATGAGTCCGGCCCGCGTGAGGCGGAAACGTCGCCCGCGGTCGATCGCCGGAAACGCGAGCTGTGGGGACGACGCCCACGCATCGAGCGCATCGAACCACTGCGGTACCGCCTCGGGCTTCAACTTGGTCTTGCTGAACACGCCGGTCCCGAGCTGCGGCTCCAGCCAGGCCCGCATCGCGCGCGCCCGCTCGACCCAGCCGGCCTTGATCGCCGGCAGCGCGGACGCGACCGCGTCGTCGATGTCCGCGAGCACGGTCGCAAGCGAACGCGCGTCGCCCTCGCCGTCGTCGTCGTAGGCGAACAGCTTCTCGAGATCCGCGTTGAGCGCGCCGACCGTCGGCCACACCGCGAGCACGTCGTCGACCGCGGACCCGCGCAGCGGATAGACCTCCTGGCGCCAGTAGTCCTGTGCGGCCATCGTCAGGAAGGGCCGGACGTCCGGCTGCAATTCCTCGTCGAATGCGCTGCCGCTGTCGAATGCGTGCTCGCGGAGCATGCGCTGGACCCACGCATCGATCGTGAGGACCGAGGCGTCGTCCATCTCCTCGGCCGCCGACGCGAGGCGGTAGGCGGCGGACGCGCGCGCGTCGCGGTACTCGTCGAGAAGCGACGCGAGGAAGGTGTCGGCGGGATCGGGCGCGGCGTCGCCGCGAAAGCAGCGCGCGGCCTGGACCAGGCGCTCGCGCACGCGCTCGGACAGCTCGCGCGTCGCGGCCACCGTGAACGTCATCACGAGGATCTCGCGCGGCGCCAGCGAACGGCCGAAGCCGGTCTCGGCATCGCCGTGCCCGAGGACCAGGCGCAGGTAGAGCGCCGCGATGGTCCAGGTCTTGCCCGTCCCCGCGCTCGCCTCGATGAGCCGCGTGCCCCACAGCGGCACGGTCAGGGGATCGAGCGGGACGAGCGCGGACGGGACCGTAGCGCGCGTCACGCGGTCTGCTCCGAGGTGTCCTCGACATGGGTCGCGATCCAGCGCACGAGCGGCACGAAGAGGCGTTCGACATGCGCCTCGAAGCCGTTCGCGACGAGCGCGGCATACGTCGGGTAGGCGCGTGCCAATGCGAAGTCGCGGGCCACTTCGCCCGCCGCGTCGTCCTGGCTGCCGCCTTCGTACACGACGCGCGGCGACTGCTGTCGCGCGGCCGCGGCGAGCGCGGTCTTCGCCTCGAACGCGGGAGGCGAGGTCGCGCGATCGGCGGCTCGCCATCCATCGACGAGCGCCGACAGGTGATGCTCGGCGTCGACGCGATCGAGCGGCGAGACCTCGATCGCGCCGTCGCAACCGATGACGAAGCCGCGCATCGGATGGCCCGCGGCGCTCGCGACGAGCATCTCGACCCACGCGTTCAGCAGACGGATCTGCTGGATCGACTTGCCGTCCGGCGAGAACAGGCGCGACGCGGTGAGCTGGAACCAGGCGGCCTCGCCGCGCGCATCGGCGCGCAACCCGTCGAGCCAGTCGTCGATCGTCACGTCGCCGAGCACGAGTCTCACGGCGCGGCGCGGCGCCGGCGCGCCCAGCGCCTCCTGCACGCGACGCCAGTGCGCGAGCATCGGGGCGACGATCGCGCGCAGCTGCGCGACGTCGCGCACGCCGCCGTCGAGGAGCGGCAGCCGGCCGGACGCCGCCACGCGCGCGAGCGCGTCGTCGAGCCGTCGCGCCGCCTCGCCGGGATCGCCCGCGGTCGCATCGCGCACGAGCATGTCGAGCACCTGCCAGCGATCGAGTCCATCGAGCACGAAGGCCTCGTCCTCGTCGACATGCTCGTTCTCGTCGCGCACGTTGATGTCGAGGCGATCCCGGAAGAAGGCGCGAACGGGATTGCGCAGGAAGGACTGCAGCTTGCGGATCGTGAGGCTCCGCGCACTCGCGACCATCGGGTGCGTATCGTCGGCCGTCGGCACCGCGGGCTCCGCCAGGTCGTGCACGTCGCGCCACTCGCGTGCGAACGTGAGGAGGCCGCCCTTCTCGAAGTAGCGGCGGCTGAACGGCTGCAGCGGATGCTCGGTCGTCAGCGTGTCGAGGATCGGCCCACCGTCGTCGGCGGTCCAGCCCGCGTCGAGGTAGTCGCGCAGTTGCGCGACGAGGACCGACGGCGGCCGCACGCTGTTGTCGCGCGCGCTGCGCCCGGTCCAGCTGACGTAGAGCACCCGGCGCGCGGCGAGCAAGGCCTCGAGCATCAGGTAGCGATCGTCGTCACGTCGCGAGCGGTCGCCCGGTCGTTGAAGGCCCGGCACCGCGAGCAGGTCGAAGTCGTCGCGACGGCTCGCGCGAGGGAAATCACCGTCGTTCATGCCGACCAGGCAGACCACGGCGAACGGCACCGCGCGCAAGGGCAGCAGCGTGCAGAAGGTGACGCCGCCCGTGAGGAAGCGGCGATGGTCCTCGAGGCGGTCCAGTCGTCCGAGCCAGCCCTCGCGCATGACCGACAGGGGCACCGGATCGTCGAAGCGGGCGACGGCGCACGCCTCGACCCAGTCGGCGAGCGCCTGCTCGAGGGCCGCGACCACGACGCGCTCGCGTTCGTCGCTTGCCGCGATGAACGCGTCGAGCAGCGTCCTGCAGCGCGCGGACCATGCCTCCGGCGTCGCGTCGGTCCGCGTCGTGCGGCGCCACTCCTCGAGGCGCGCGGCGACCTCCGCGAGTGCGCCGATCGACGCGGCCTCGAGTCCGCCCACGTCGCCAACCGGGTCGACCGCGTCGAACGACGGACCAGCGCCGGTCGCGTAGCCCAGCAGCAGGCGCTCGATCCCGAAGGCCCACGTGTTCTGCGCGCCGCAGGCCTCGAGGCCGAGCGCTTCGCGATGCTCGAGGTTCAAGCCCCAGCGCACCGCGGCCCCATCGGCCCAGGCGAAGGCCTGTCGCACGCCGTCCGCATCGAGCCCGAAGCGTGCCGCGATCGCCGGCACGTCGAGGAGGTCGCGCAGTTCACCGGCACGGACCCGTTGATCCGGGAGTCGCAACAACCACTCGACGGCGACGATCAGCGGATTGCTCCCTCGATTGCGCAGGTCCGCGATGTCGTACGGGATGCGCCGCGCATCGTCGCGGTCGTGTTGACCGAAGACCGCGCGGATCGACGGCGCGAAGCGGTCGATGTCAGGGACCATCACGATCACGTCGCGCGGCGCGAGCGTCGCATCGTCTTCCGCGAACAGCGCGAGCAGCCGATCGTGCAGCACCTCGATCTCGCGCTGCGGGCTGTGGCACACCGCGAACGCGATCGAGCGATCGTCGGCGGCGATCGCGTGCTTCACGTGTTCGGCGAGGGGTTCGAGATCGCGGATCGCAGCCTGCACCTCGCCGAGCAGCGACGTCGGCTCGCTCTCGTCGAAGTGGTCGAGCTCGTCGATCGCGAGCGACGCGTCGAGCGCATGCGCTTCGGCGAACGCGTCGAGTTGACGGATGAAGTCACGTCCCTGTCGTCCCCACGCGGCGAGCAGCGGATGCGCGTGCAGATGCATCGCTTCGAGCGGCACCGTCGCGAGCGGGGTCGAGCCGCGCGACGGATGCCGCGTCGCCGCCGCCCGCAGCGCCTCGCGTCCATCGAGGATGTCGCCCCAGTAGTAGCGCGACGGATTCGGGATCGCGAGCACGACCTGCATGCGCGACGACAACGCCGCGAGCGCCTCGAGCCCCTGGGTCGACACGTGCGATGCGCCGAACAGCACGACGCGTCGCGGTAGCGCGGTCACGGGCGCGACGTCCGTCGTCATCGCCTCGAGGAACACGCGGTGCACGCTCGGTCGGATCGACTCGACTTCGGCGGCGTCGAGCGCGCGCACGAGATCGCGCCACAGCGCAGGCTGCCAGCGTTGATCGTCGGAGAGCTTGCGGCGCCGGCCGTCGCTGTCGGTCACGACGTTGTCCGATGACAGCCACGCGTCGAGCCAGTCCGCGCGATAGACCTGGTATTGGTCGAACAGGTCGGCGAGACGCTCGGCGAGCTGCAGGCGGCGCTCGACATCGCCGTCCGCGAGGAAGTCCGCGACCGGTGCGAAGATCGGTTGATGCAGGCGTCGCGGCAGCTCGCGCATCAGCCGCCAGACCAGCGCGTCACGATCCAGCGCCGACTGCGCCGCGACCCGCTCGCCGCCGAGGACCGCGCGATACATGCGCCACACGAAACGACCCGGCAACTCGAGACGCATCGCCGCGCAGACGCCGGTCGACGCGGCCATCGACATCTTCAACCAGTCGGCCGTCGCGTTGCTCTGGACGAGGACGACTTCGTCTTCGAGCGGGTCGAGCGGATAGCGGGCGAACCAGCGGAACACTTCGTCGCGCAGCAATTCCAGGCGATTGCCCTGCAGGACGACGAAGCCGGTGGGAAGCGCGATGGCCATGAGGATCGCGACTGTACAGCCGCGAACCCCGATCGCAAGAAACGCACACGGACTACAAGACGGTGCAGGACGCCGACAGGCCGGGCGCTCGGATGCCGCACGAGCCGATCGGCCCTGCGCCGAGACTGACGTCCCGGCGGGCCGTCTAGTGTTTCGGCTTCACAACAGGGAACCTCGAATGCGTGATGGCAACTACGCGCTAAGGATCAGCGCCGACGGCTTCGTCGGCAACGGGCGCTTCGCGATGCACGACAACCGCGGGGCGGGGCAGGACACGCACTTCCGGGTCGAAGGGCACCTGATCGAGCGCCGCGCGGCGCTCGACGCCGTCTTCAACCTGCGCGTCGATCCCGCGGTCCTCGACAACAAGGGCGTGCCCAAACATTTCTCGCTGCATCTCGACGGCGCGGCGAACAACGACTCGTTCCACGTGATCGGCGTCGGACCGCTCGGCCTGATCGTCGAAATCGCCGGCGAATGGACCGGCCCGCCCGACTTCGCTTGATGCGCCCCACCCCCACCGCTACAATCCGCCGCTCGGGGAAGTAGCTCAGCTGGGAGAGCGTCGCGTTCGCAATGCGAAGGTCGGGAGTTCGATCCTCCTCTTCTCCACCAAATGCAAAGGGCCCGTCGTTTGTTGACGGGCCCTTTGTGTTTGGTGGACTCGACCGGAGCATCGAACTCCCGACCGCAGGGTCCACGGGACATGAGACCGCGCCTGCGCGCGGTCGAATGCCATGTGGACGGGTTGCGGCTTGCAAGCCGCAACCCCGGGAGTTCGATCCTCCTCTTCTCCACCAAATACGTAAGGGCCCGTCGCTGTTTGACGGGCCCTTTCGTATTTGCTGCGGCAAGTCGAGGATCGAACTCTCGACCGAGAGGGTTCGTGTGGACACGAAGGCGCGCCTGCGCGCGGCTTCGTGCCTCACGAACGGGAGGCGCGTCTCGCGCGCCGACCACGGGAGTTCGATCCTCCTCTTCTCCACCAAATGCAAAGGGCCCGTCGTTTGTTGGCGGGCCCTTTGTGTTTGGTGGACTCGACCGGAGCATCGAACTCCCGACCGCAGGGTCCACGGGATATGAGACCGCGCCTGCGCGCGGCTTCGTGCCTCAATCCCGTAGCGGCCGCCTTCGACCTGCCGTTCGCCGTGGGACCTCGACGTGCCGTTCTGCGGCTGAGCGGACATCTCGCCGGGGCGCATGTAGCCGCGTTTGATGCCCTCGGGTCAGTGGCCAATCGGCCAGCGGCAAGTACCTCAGCTTCGCGATTGCCGCCCGCCACCACGCCAAGCCACCGACGATCCAGTCATTGAAGAGGCTGGCGTCATCGGGCTAAAGCACGGACTTCAGACTCTCGAAGGTCTCGCGCAGCAGCTTGGCCATCGGCTTGCGCGGGCTGGGCAGCGCGTTCCAGGCCTGCGTCGTCAAGCGCATCGCGCCCATCGAAACCATGGCCACCATGCGCAGTGCTGCGCGGCGCTCAGGCTGGCGCCAGACCTCGCAGAGGTGTGCAAAGAGCACCTCCTCCTGCTCCGCGTAGAAGGCCCGTTTGCGCGACTGGAGCGTCGCGCTCGACCGCATCAGCGTGTCGATGGCCACCATCTCTTCGGTGGTGTAGCGCGCCATGTGTCTGACCATGATGTCCCGCACGGCATCCAGCGGCGGCACGTCTGGGGACGTCTTCAACACGTCGTCGTAGATGGCTCGCCAATAGACGTCCTGGGAGAACAGCAGGATGTCGTCCTTGGACTTGAAGTAAGAGAAGAACGTGCGCCGGGAAATGCCCGATTCCGACGCGATGACATCGAGCGTCGTGCCCTCGAAGCCGTTGGCGAGGAACAGGCGCACGGCGGTTTCGGCGATGCGGTAGCCAGTCTCACGGCGCTTGCGCTCTCGCAAGCCTTCGGTGGACGCGTCATTCAATGGGTGCGACGGTTGCGGCATAAAAGGGGGCGCTTGCTTATTTGCACTTAGTGCCGTATAACTTGCACTCAGTGCTACATTTTATGCATTCAGGATACTACAGGCGACAACCCATGGCTCATTGGACGGCTTCCGACATCCCCTCCCAGAAAGGCCGCGCAGCAGTCGTCACCGGTACCGGGGGCCTGGGTTTCCACGACGCATTGGAGCTTTCCCGTGCAGGTATGCAAGTCATCATCGCCGGGCGCAACCGTCAAAAAGGTGCTGCCGCCGTCGAAGCGATCCGGAGCAATGTCCCCAAGGCTGACGTGAGCTTCGAGCCGGTGGACCTTGCGAGCCTTGAGACCATCGAGGCCTTCGCCGCGAGGCTGCGCTCGCTGCGGGGCAGCCTCGACCTGCTCATCAACAATGCCGCCGTCATGGCGCCGCCCCGTCGCGAGGTGACGGCCGACGGCTTCGAGCTGCAGTTCGGCACCAACCATCTCGGCCACTTCGCGCTGACCGCGCACCTGCTGCCGCTGCTGCGCGAGGGTAGCGAGCCCCGCGTCATCAGCCTGTCCAGCATCGCGGCCCGTTCGGGCGCACTGCATTTCGACGACTTGCAATCCGAGCGCGGCTACAAGCCCATGGTGGCCTACGGGCAGTCCAAGCTGGCCTGCCTGATGTTCGCGTTCGAGCTTCAGCGCCGGAGCGACGTCAACGGTTGGGGCCTGCAGAGTATCGCCGCGCATCCGGGCGTCGCCCGCACCGACTTGCTGCCCAATGGCGCGGGCCCGTCCAGCGCCCAAGCCATGGTCCGCCACTTCCTCTGGTTCCTGTTCCAACCAGCCGCACAAGGTGCGTTGCCCACGCTCTTCGCGGCGACGGCTCCCCAGGCCAACGGGGGCCTCTACTATGGCCCCGACAGACTCGGCGAGACGCGGGGTCATCCCGCTGCGGCCCGCATTCCACCTCAGGCATTGGACGAGAAGAATGCGGCGCGGCTATGGGCCGAGTCGGCCAAGCTCACCGGAGTGCGCTTCTGAATGCCGACATCGAGGCCCTGGAGAGCCCGCAGCGACGCCGATCAATGCCTCTGCTCGCAAGCGTCCCGCCGCCGGCAGTCCTGTGCGCGACATCGCGGTTCTAAAGCTCTTTGTAGGGTTCGAAAACCTGTATCACCCAGTCGACGAAGGCCCGCAGCTTGGCACTGAGGTTGCGGTTCGGCGGATAAGCGACGAAGAACGGCATGGGCGGTGGCGCCCAGTCGGCCAAGACCTCGACGAGCGTGCCGCGCTCGATGTGCGGCCTCACGATCGGTCCGAAGGTCTGGACCAGGCCGAGACCGGCAAGCGCAGCGTTCAAGTGCGCCGTGCTCTCGTTCACGGAGATGGGTCCCGGACCGGTGATCTCGAAGCGCTCCGATCCCCGGACGTAAGGCGCCGGCACGATGCGACCGGTCTTGGCCGAGAAATAGCTGGCCATGACATGCCGGCCATCCAATAGCTCCTGCGGGCTGCTCGGGACGCCATGGCGCTTTAAGTAAGTCGGCGCGGCGACGGTGGTGAAGGGCATCGTCGCGATGCGGCGGGCCACGAGCGACTGGTCCGTCATCGTGCCGCCTCGGATCACGCAATCGACCGCTTCCCCGACCAGATCGACGGGCCGGTCGCTGACGCCGAGTGCGAGTTGAACCTGTGGATAGCGCTTGTAGAACGTCGGCAGCTGCGGCATCAGGATCAAATTGGCGACCACCGATCCGACGTCGACGCGCACGCAGCCCCGCGGGTTCGTCCGCTCCTGCGTCAGGTCCGATTCGATCTCGTCGAGATCCGCTAGCACGCGCGCCGTGCGCTCATAGTAGGCCGCGCCCTCGGGCGTGACCGTCACGCGCCGGGTCGTTCGCTGCAGCAGCTTGACCTTCAGTTGCCGTTCCAGGTGCTGGACCAATTTCGTCACGTTGGGCTTGGGCATCTGCAACTGGTCGGCAGCGCGCGTGAAATTCCCCGCCTCGACGACACGGGCGAACACACGCATGGCAGTGAGCTGGTCCACCGGACGATTATTACCGGTTTCGAAACAGACAAGTTCCGGTCGCGGCCTTGGTGCGAGGCGGCCTCGCTCCCAAACTGCGTCGTTCCTCAAATGACATGCGAGCAACGACCATGACCCGACTTACCGACAAGATCGCCCTTGTGACCGGCGGCTCCAGCGGCATTGGCCTGGCCACCGCCAAGCGCTTCGTCGCCGAAGGCGCCCATGTCTTCATCACCGGCCGCCGGCAGGAGACGCTCGATGCCGCCGTCAAGGAGATCGGCCGCAACGTGACCGGCGTGCGCAGCGACGTCTCCAACCTTTCCGACCTCGATCGCCTGTACGCCACAATCCAGCAGGACAAGGGCCGGCTGGACGTGCTGTTCGCGAACGCCGGCGGCGGCGAGGTGGCGCCACTCGGCAAGATCACCGAGGCCCACTTCGACAACGTCTTCGCGACCAACGTGCGCGGCCTGGTCTTCACCGTGCAAAAGGCGCTTCCGCTCATGCCGAAAGGCGCGACGATCGTCCTGAACGCCTCGACGACGTCGATCAAGGGCACACCCGGATTCAGCATCTACAGCGCCAGCAAAGCAGCCGTTCGCAATCTAGCCCGAAGCTGGATGCTGGACCTGAAGGAGGCCGGCATTCGCGTCAACGTCCTCAGCCCCGGGGTGGTTCCCACGCCGGCTTACGACCTGCTCGGCCTCAAAGGGGACCAACTTGCCGGCTTCATCGAGATGCAGGCGAAGACGATTCCGCTCGGCCGCGTCGGCACGACCGACGAGATCGCCAAGGCGGCCGTGTTCCTCGCCTCCGATGACAGCAGCTTCGTCAATGGTGTCGAACTGTTCGCGGACGGCGGGATGACGCAGGTCTGATACCGATACAACCGCTTCCGGCCGGTATCAGTCGTTCACCTGACGCTCCGTTTGCGCGGGTGGACGCCGTACCACGTGACCTTCACGCATCGGAGGCGGATCGTGAGAATTGCTCGCCTGTCCATGGCATTTGAGCCCCCGCAAAGGAGAAGGGGTGGGTGGTCGTGGACGAAGTTGATTCGATCGACGTGCCGGATCGCGACGGCTTCTGCTTTTCTATCGGGCGCAGGCATGGGGTCCGGCCGTCGGATGACGAGGTCCAGACGCCGATCGATGTCCGCTGCCAACTCCTCGATGTTCGGTTTCGGCACCCCGGCATCGGTTGCGAAGGCGCGAAAGTCCGCGAGGGCCCGCACGACGTGAAGTTCCGTTGCGTGCCCGTCCGGACGCCTTCGCTGCACGCGTCCTGCTTGCGGATGCAGCGCGGTGTTCGCTCGATGTGCAGCACGACATCTGGCACGCCGATATGTCCGGCGTCCTGCTACTCGACGCGCTGCGCCGCGCGGCGAGCCGGCGCCGTCGCCGCCCGTCTGTTCAGTGTCTCTTGCGTCGCGTCCAGAACCCGATCAATCCAGTTCGCTCACCGCCTGCGGGTACCCGCTATTGTCGTATCCGCCCACGACCAGCACGAGACCGCTGTTGAGCAGCACCGCCCCATGCGTCGCGCGTACGGTCACCATGTTCACCAGTGGCCCGAAGAGGCCGGTCGCCGGATCGAACGTCTCGGTGGTCGCCTCGGGGCCGGAGTTCGAATTGCCTCCGGTGACCATCACTTGGCCATTCGGCAACACGACCATCGCGAATACATACCGCGCGGTCGCCATCGCGCCCTTCGGCGCCCAGGTGTTGTTCGCCGGATCGTAGACCTCCGCGGTATTCAGGACAGCGGAGTTCCCGGATCCGCCGACCGCGAGGACTTTTCCGTTGGCCAGGCGCGCTAACCCGAACTCCGCGCGAGCGCCCGTCATCGGCGCCGCCCCGACGAACGTTCCGGAAACCGGGTCGTAGATTTCAACCGAGCCGATGATGCTCGATGACGCCCAACCGCCCGCGACGAGAACGCGCCCGTCGGCGAGCAAGGTGGCCGAGTGGCTGTAGCGGGCGGTCGCCATGGATCCCGTCGCGGACCATGTGCCCGTCGCCGGGTCGTAGATCTCGGCGGTATTGCGCGTGTTGCCGTTCACGTCCAAACCGCCGATCACGAGCACGCGACCGTCGAGCATCGACGTCGCCGTCGTTCGGTACCGGGCCGTGGCCATGCTGCCGGTCGCGGCGAACGTCCTCGACACGGGGTCATACAGTTCGGAGCCGCTCGTGGGTCCGACGACGCTGTCGTAGCCGCCGCCCAGCAACACCTTCCCGTCCGGCAAGACGACGGGTGTCGAGAACAGGTGCGTACGGCTCGTCGGTCCCGTGACCGTCCATGCGCCGGTTGCCGGGTCGTAGGTCTCCGCCGTGCGGGGCCAGCCGGTCATGCCGAAGCCTCCGACGACGAATGCGGTTCCATCGTGAAGCAGCAGCGCGTCGATGCTGGAACGTTCGGTCGTCATCGACCCGGTGGCGGTGCCGCCGGGGATCACCGTCAGCACAGCGCCGTTCGACGTGACGCCGGTCCGCGTCGCGGTGATGTGGACGGTCCCCACCGCGACCGTGGTCGCGAGTCCGGAACTGCCGATCGTCACCAGGCTGGTGTTGTCGGACACCCAGGAGACCGACCCGCTGATGTCCTGCTGGCTTGCATCGGAGTAACTGCCCGTCGCCGTGTACTGCTGCGAGCGCCTGACGATCTGCGTCGCTGGCGCCGGCGTCACGGCGATCGAGACGAGTTGCGCGGCCGTCACCGTCAGCGCCGCCTGATTCGACGCGACGCCGGTCAGGGTCGCCGTGATCTGCGAAGCACCGACGGCGACGGTCGTGGCCAGTCCCGCGGTGCTGATCGTGACCTTGGCCGTGTCGCTCGAATTCCAGGCCGCCGAGCTGGTGATGTCGCGCGTCGTGCCGTCGCTGAACGTACCCACCGCCGCGTACTGCTGCGTCAAGCCCGCGGGAATCGACGCCGACAAAGGCGTGGTCTGGATCGACACCACCGTGGCCGGGGTGATCGCGAGCGTCGCCACGTTCGAGACGACGCCTGCGCGGGACGCGGTGATCGATACGGAGCCCGACGCGAGCGTGCTCGCGAGCCCGTTCGCATCGATCGCCGCCTTCGTCGGGTCGCTGGATGCCCAGACGACCATGGTGGTGAGGTCGCGCGTGCTCCGGTCGGTGAAGGTCGCGATCGCGGTGTACTGCTGGCGGATGCCGGCCGCCATGGTGGCCGTCGCCGGGGTCACCTCGAGCGCGACCACCGTGGCATCGGTGACGCTGGCCTGCACCGCGTTCGACGTCACGGCGCCGAGCACCGCGACGACCGACACGTGCCCGACCGCGAGCGCGTGCGCGAGCCCGCCCGCACCGATCGCCTGCACGCTCGGATCGCTCGACGACCAGGCGACCGAGGCCGTGATGTCCTGCACGGACCCGTCGGTATACGTGCCGGCGGCCACGTACTGCAGGTCGACGCCGGCCGGGGTCGAGGCGACCGACGGCGTGCTCTGGATCGACACGAGTCGCGCGGTCGTCACGCTGAGTGTCGCCCGGTTGGAAACGACGACGCCGAGGGCCGCCGAAAGGGTCGCGTCCCCTGGGGTGCGCGTCGTGAGCAAGCCGTTGCCGTCGATGGAGGCGATCGACGGCGCGCTCGACGACCAGGTCGCTGTGCGACTGACGTCCTGCGTGTGGCCGTCGCCGTAGGTGGCCGTCGCCGTGTATTGCAGCGTGATGCCCACGGGGACGGCCGTCGTGCCGGGCGTGGCGGATGTGATCTGGATCGACGCGACGACGTCGCGCGTCGTCGCGTCGGGCGCCGCGCCGTCCCCACCGCACGCGGCGAGCAGTGCGAAAACGGCGGCCAGCATCCATCGGGCTCGCATGCGTAGCGTGTTCATCGAATCCTGGGAAAGTGGGGTGACACGGCGCCGGTCCTGCCACTGGCGCAGCGCATTGCGGTGAGGGGATGCGTACGGAAGACGCAGAGGCCGTGACTGCGCCATCTGGGGACACGCGGCGGATCGAACCGTCCGCGCGCATGAAGCGGCGTCGCGATCAGGCTGGAAGCACGACGACGCATGGTCACCGGCCGGCCCATCATGGACCCATCCGCCTGACAGCGGGATTTAAAGTCGACGTGGTCGCTGGATGGAGGTCGGCTTCCGACCGACGGAGCCCTTCGCGCTCAATGCGACGACACGTAGCGCGACGGATTCTCCGCGGCCGGCAACGCGTAGGCAGCCCGCAGGCGCTTGACCTCGCGCAACGGCGGCAGCCCGAACGTGCGCTTGAACTCGCGATTGAACTGCGACGCGCTCTCGTAGCCGACCCGGGTCGCCGCCTCGCCGGCGCCGGCGTCCTCGCGCAGCATCAGGATGCGCGCCTGATGCAGGCGCGTCAGCTTCAGGTAGCGGATCGGCGACGTGCTGGTCAAGGCCTTGAAATGCGCATGGAAGGACGCGGCGCTCATCGACGCTTCGGCCGCGAGGTCGTCGACCGTCGTGGCTTCCGCATAACGTCGGTGAATGCGCTCGAGCGCCTTCGCGATCTTCGCGAACCGACCGGTGCGCGCGACCGTCGCTTCGAGCACGCCGCCCTGGGCGCCGGTCAGCACGCGGTAGTAGACCTCGCGCAGGTATTGCTTCGCGAGCACCCGTGCGTCGCCGGGACTCGACAACGCTTCAAGCAGGCGAAGCACGGCGACCGCCAGCAACGGTTCCATCGGGCTCGACGTCATCGCGCCGGGCTCCTCCGACGCGTTGCGCTCGCGCGGTCCGATTTCCTGCATCAGGCCGGCGGCGAGCGGCACGTCGAGCTGGATGTACAGCGCGAGCAGAGGCTTCGCCGCGCTCGCATCGGTTTCCATCGCGAACGGCACCGGAATCGACACGACCAGGTAATGGTCGGCGTCATAGACATAGACCGTGTCCCCGAGCAGCCCGCGCTTGCGTCCCTGGCAGACGATGACGATGCCGGGTTCGTACAAGACCGGCGTGCGCGCGAGCGGCCGGTTCGATCGCAGAAGCCGTAGTTCCGGCAGCGCGGTCAGGTTGTAGCCCTCGTCCGGGGCCAGGCTGCCGAGCCGCGCGATCATCGCGCGTCGGAGATCGGGGTCGAGTCGAGACAAGTCCGCGTCCTTCGAGATCGAGAGCAATAGGCAACTTTCTGCCAGTTCTGATTCTAGGCTCGACGCCGCGACGGCATCAGACTTCGAAGCATCGAGATCGGAGGAACCCCATGGCAAGCAAGACCTTCTTCATCACCGGCGTGAGTTCCGGCTTCGGACGCGCGATCGCCGAGCGCGCGCTCGCGGCCGGCCACGTCGTGCACGGCACGGTCCGTCGGCTCGCCGACGCAGCCCCGCTCGAGCAGTTGTGCGCCGATCGATTCACGGCGCATCAGGTCGACGTGACCGACGACAGCGGCGTGTCGCGCGTCGTCGACGCGATCGAGGCGGGCGCCCCGGTCGATGTCGTCATCAACAACGCAGGCTACGGGCACGAGGGGATCGTCGAAGAGTCGCCGCTGGCCGAGATCCGTCGGCAATTCGACGTCAACGTCTTCGGCGCCGTCGCCGTGATCAAGGCGTTCCTGCCCTACCTGCGCGCGCGTCGTCGCGGCCACATCGTCAACATCACGTCGATGGGCGGCTTCATCACGATGCCGGGCATCGCCTACTACTGCGGCAGCAAGTTCGCCCTGCAAGGCATCACCGAAGCGTTGCACAAGGAACTCGCGTCGCTCGGCATTCGCGTCACGGCCGTCGCGCCCGGCTCGTTCCGAACGGACTGGGCCGGACGCTCGATGGTGCGCAGCGAGCGTTCGATCGCGGACTACGACGCCGTGTTCGAGCCGATCCGCGAGGCGCGTCAGGCGAGGAGCGGCAAGCAGCCCGGCGACCCGGTCAAGGCGGCCGAGGCGATCCTGACGATGATCGACAGCGAGACGCCGCCGACCACGTTGTTCCTCGGGAGCGACGCGTTGAAGCTGGTACGCGACAAGCTGTCGATGATGAGCGCGGAAATCGCCGCGTGGGAGTCGCTGTCGCTGTCGACCGACTCGCCTTTGACCTGAGTCGTCACAGCCGGGGCCCACGAGGACGGGCTTAGGCGGCCTGCCCGGCTGGGGCGATGCGGAACGCCGGCACGACCCGATACGTGAAGCCCCGCCACAGCCACTCCATCGGCCCGTAGCGGAACCGCGCCAGCCACCAATGGCTGAACGCGACCTGCGCCGCGAACACGACGATCACGAACACGACCTGCCGGCTCCGCGGCAGCCCCCACAGGCCGAGTCCGAAGCCGTCGAAGACCAGCATGCAGATCACCGACTGCGTCAGGTAGTTCGTGAGCGCCATGCGACCTACCGGTCCGAGTACGCGAATGCGGGACCACACGGTCCGGCTGTGGAGCATCGTCACGACCAGGCCCACGTAGCCCAGGCACGCGGGCAGGTTGCCCAGCATGACGAGGCCGCGCGCGATGCCCCAGCCGTCGTGGCGATCACCGGGGACGTGCGACGTCGCGATCAGTCCGCTCAGCACGCCGAGTCCGATGCCCACGGGCAGTCCGTAGAGCGCCAGCTTGCGGAAGAACGCGAGGTGTTTCGCCGTGTCCTGCATCACGCCCGAGCGGACGAACCAGACGCCGAGCAGGAACATCGCCACGAGCACGACGGCGAACCCGGCCTCGTTGGGCGCCTTCTCGGCGAAGTGTCGGCTCAGCCATGCGACCGCCTCGGGATACGTGCCGCTCGTGAAGACCCGGATCTCCTCGGCCTGTTCGACGGCCTGTTCCGCGAGCCGCTTCTCGCGCTTGTCCCGCAGCTCGGTCGCGCGACGGACGCGGGCGTCCGTCGTCTTCGAAGCGGCATCGGCCGTCGCCCCCGCCTTCGTCGCGACGCCGGCCACCGGCGCGCTCGCGGCGGTCTTCGGGGCCAGCGCCTCCGGATCGGGCCCGACGTATTGGAGGACGCTGATCGCCGTCATCGTGATCCCGCCGAAGAGATAGAGCGCGACGGCCATGCGCACGCTGCGCTTCTCGACCGGCTCGTGGTACCGCCACGAGAGCCATCCGGTCACGAGCAACAGCGGACCCAGGACGGTCGTCGGCGCGAGTGGCTCGAGCGGTCCGTCCGGCAAGAGCCAGAGCACGACGGCCGCGACCGACATCACGGCTCCGGCCACCAGCAGGACGAAGCAGAAGATCGGCATCGAGACGCCCCGCCACGTCACGCGCCGGGTGCCGCGCAGATAGAGCGCCAGCAGTCCGAACGTAGCAAGCGCGCCGGCGATGCGAAAGAACGCGTCCGCGTCGAGTGCGAGGCCCAGGCCGGCCGACACGAGGCAGCCGAGCACGAGCGGCTTGGCCTGGCCGTACAGCACGATCAACAAGGCCAGCGCCCCCACCGCATAACTGAACAGGATGTCGCCGTGCCAGATGAAGATGTGGTGGACCGCGCCGAACACCGCGAGCGCGAGGATGCGGCGCAGATAGACCTTCGTGAACTCGCGACCGGCGCGTTCGGCGCGGACCAGCATGACCGCGAAGCCCATGCCGAACAACAGCGAGAAGATCGTCCAGAACTTTCCCTGGACGAAGTAGGCGATGAACCAGCTCGCGAACCAGTCGATCCCGGTCAGGCCGCGTGGCATGCCTTCGCCGAAGCTCGCGAAGGGACGATTGAACCACTCGATGTTCATGAGAAAGATGCCGAACAGCGCGAAGCCCCGCACGACATCGAGCGCCTCGATGCGCTGGTCCGTCGCCACCGGCGCGAAGCGTGTCGCTTCCGAGGAGGTCACGCTCGTTGCGTCCGTCAGTGTGTGCAAGTCGATGCCCCGTTCAGTGTCGGATTCGCTTCAACAGGTCGCGTGCCCGCGCGACGAGGAACACGTCCATCGGCAGCGTCGTCCCGCGGATCGGCGTCGACTTGATCGGCAGGCCGTCCACCGCGAGGCCCGACAGGCGCGCGACCTCGGCCGACAACGCGAGCTGGACGTTCGCGTCCTTCGCGACGAACTCGAGCCGCGACGCGACGTTGACCGCGGGACCCACGACGGACATCGTCATCGACTCGCCGATGCCCACCCGGCCGTGGACGTGCGGCCCGCAATGCAGGCCCATCGCGACGCGCAACGGCGCGGGCAGCTCGCTTTCGAGGCGGATGTTGAGCAGTTCGATAAGGCGATCGACCTCGGCGCAGGCGATCAGCGCGGAGCGGCAGGCGCCCGCGAGGCTCGTCGGATCGCCGAAGACCGCGAGAACGCCGTCGCCCGCGCGGTCGTTGATCCAGCCGCCGCTGCCGTACACCGCCTGGCCCACGGTGTGCAGGAAATTGTTGAGCAGGTAGATGACGTCGTACGGCAGCTTCTTCTCGGTCATCGCCGTGAAGCCGCGGATGTCCACGAAGAGGACCGCAAGCTCGCGCTCGACGCTGCCTTCGGCGCTCGCCTGCACGAAGACCGGCGTGTCGGTGCCGTGGCCGAGACGCACCAGCGGCAGCACGGTCGCTGCCGCGCGAACATGGGCCTGGCACGCGAGTCGCACGTTCGCCGGCGCGCCCACCGAACGCAGCGTCTCGAGTTCGGCATCGTCCGGCGGCATCAGGCCCGACGTGTCGCCGACGATCATGACCCGACAGGTCGAACAGCGTCCGCGGCCGCCGCAGACCGACATGTGCGGAATGTCGTTCATGCGGCTCACCTCGAGCAGCGTCGGTCCTTCGGACGTCTTCACGAGCGGACCCCGCACGTACTGGACCGGGATGCGCATCGCGAAGCGTTGCTGCAGCGAACGCGCGACGCCGATGCAGACCGCGACGAGCGCGATCGCATAGAACGCGAACTGCGCGTCGGCACGCCAGCCGACGATCACCGCCGTGGTCGGCGCGTCGGGCCAGTGCGTCGCCGCCTTCAGCGCGGCGAAGGCGGCGGGATCGGCCGTGACGGCCGCGAGGTGGCGGCCCTGCGTGACGATGCCGAGCACGGCCGCGAACGGCAGCAACGTCGCGGCGACGAGCAGGTAGGGTGAGACCTCGCGATAGCGCGGGACGAGGCGCAGCCAGTAATGCAGACCGAGACAACCGTGCGCCCACACGAGGAGCAGCAACACGGTCTGCGCGATCATCGTGTCGGTCCAGATCTTCCTGAGTTCGTACGGATAGCTCGTGTCGATGCCGAACACGAGGCTCGACACGCGCGTGTTGACGATGTGAGGCAACAGGAAGAAGGGAATGGACAAGCCGAGCGCGAGCTGCATCCACTCCCAGGCCGGCAGGCGAAACGTGCGGCGCTGGGCCACCTTGAGCAGCGCGGCACCGGCATGCGTGACGAGCGCCACGCCGAGGATGGCGCCGCCCAGGATCGAGCGCGTGACGGCCGTGCGCCAGCCGTCGAAGACCACCATCGCGTCGAGGCTGATCAGGCCGAGCGCGTGATTGAGGAAGTGCGTCGCGGCGAACGCGAACAGGACGAGACCCGTGACGAGGCGCACGCGTTGCGCGAAGCTCCCTCTCCACAGCACGTGCATCGTCCCGCCCCCCGGCTCGCCAGGCTTGCGCGCGTGCCGTGATCGGCAAGTCGCGCCCCGGGCGGAAGCATAGTGCGTCTTGCTAGCGCGACGACGCCGAGTCCTCGCGCGTCGCGGACTCCGTCCACCCACCCCCGAGCGCCTGATACAGCGAGACCACCGCGAGCAGGCGATCGCCGCGCGACTGCACGAGCGAGAGTTCGGCCCCGAGCAGCGCGCGCTGCGCGTCGAGTTGCTCGAGATAGGTGGCGTAGCCCGCGCGATAACGGTTCGTCGCGAGTCGCAGCGTGCGAGCCAGCGAGTCCCGCTGCAGCACGAGCGAGCGCTCCTGCGCGGCGTCGCGATCGATCGCGGACAACGCGTCCTCGACTTCGCGGAAGGCGGTCAACGCGGTCCTGCGATAGGCGAACGCGGCCTCGTCGCGGCGCGCCGTCGCGAGGTCCGCCTGCGCATGGAGCCGGCCGCCCTCGAAGAGCGGCGTGAGGATGCTTCCGCCGATCGAGAAGATGCGCACCGGATCGGCGAGCAACGTCGATGCGACGAGCCCGCCCGAGGCGCCGAGCTGGATGCTCGGCATGAACGCGGCGCGCGCCGAGTCGAGCGAGCGATCGGCCGCGACGATCTGCTGTTCGGCCGCGGCGATGTCGGGCCGGCGGCGCAGCAGGTCGGACGGCACGAGCGCCGGCACGACCGGCAGCGCGATGTCGTCGAGCGCCTTCGCGCGACGGATCGCCATCGGGTTCCCTCCGAGCAGGACGGCGAGTCCGTTCTCCTGGCGCGCGACGGCCAGTTCGGCGGCGGGGATCAGCTGCTCCGTCGATCGATACTCGCTCTCCGCCTGCGAGAGATCGAGTTGCGACGCATAGCCCGTGCTCGCCCGTCGCTGCGCGAGCTTGAGTGCGCTGGCACGCGCGTCGAGCGTTTCGCGCAGGACCACGAGACGCGCGTCGAGCGAACGCAACGTGATGTAGCCGCCGGCGACCGACGACGCGATCGCGAGCCTCACGTTGTCGCGGGCGGCCGCGCTCGCGAGCAAGCTCGCGCGGGCCGCGTCGCTCGCGTAGCGCAGACGACCGAAGAGGTCGAGGTCGTAGGAGATCGCGAGTTCGACCTGGCCGGCGGTCTGGAGCTGGGGCTCGCCGAAGGGGCTGACCGCGCGGCTCCGCCCGCCGGTGAGCTCGCCGTTGACGGCGGGAAGCTGCTGCGCGCGGGCGAGCCTGAACTGCGCGCGCGCTTCCTCGACGCGGGTCGCCGCGATCGCGACGTCGGTGTTCGACGCGAGCGCCGTCTCGACGAGCTCGGACAGCACGGGGTCGTCGAAGGCGGTCCACCACGTCGACGACACGTCGTCGGCAACCGTCGTCGGGCCCCGCCACCCGGCCGGCGGAACGACGGCGGCGTCGGGCGGGATCGGCGCGCGCGGACCGGCGCAGCCGACGAGCGCGACGACCACGAGGCCGACGGCCTTCGACCTCATGGCACGCGATGCGTGTCGACGGCGGCCTCGACCGACATGCCCGGCCGCAGCCGATCGGCGAGTTGTTGATCGGGGTCGATCGCGATCCGGACGCCGATGCGCTGCGGCACCTTGATGAAGTTGCCGGTGGCGTTGTCCGGCTTGAGGACCGCGAACTCGGAACCCGCCGCGGGCGACAGGCTCTCGACGCGGCCGGTGAAGCGTCGACCGTCGAGCGCATCGACCGTGAAGCTCGCGCGTTGTCCGATCGTCATCGGCCAGGTCTGCGCCTCCTTGAAGTTCGCGATGACCCAGCGCTCGGCCGGCACCAGCGTCATCAGCTGCGTCCCGTTCGTCACGTAGACCCCGAGGCGGACGCCGATCTCGCCGAGCTGCCCGGCCTCGGGCGCACGGATCACCGTGTGATCAAGGTCGATCTGCAGGCTGTGGACCTGCGCGGTGGCGGCCTCGACCTGCGCCTCGAGCGCGCCGCGACCGACGTCGACGGTCCGGATGTCCTGGCGCGCGATCTCGCCGGCCGCAGTCGCCTGCTGCACCGTCGCCTCGGCCTGGCGAAGCGCGGCGAGCGTCTGGTCGCGTTCGCGGATGGACACCGATCCGTCGCTCGTCAGTTCCTCGGCCCGGCTCATGTCGGCCTTGGCGCGCAGGAGTTGTGCGCGCGCGCTGTTCAGGTTCGCGACCTGCGAGTCGAGGTTCGCGACGCGCGACAGGCGCGCCTGCGTGCTGTTGCGCAGGTTCGCGAGGGCCGCGTCGAGGTTCGCCTTCGCCTGCTCGACGCGCGAGGCGTAAATGCGGTCGTCGATGCGCGCGAGGACCTGACCCGCGGTCACCGTCTCGTAGTCGCGAACGAGGACCTCGACGACGTAGCCGCTGACCTGCGGCGCGATCACCGTCGTGCGGCCGCGGACATAGGCGTTGTCGGTCCGCTCGTCCCCCTGGTCGAAGGGGAAGAGCCGCCAGGCCGCGAGCACGGCGACCAGCGCGCACAGTCCGACCACGGCGATTCCGACATAGACGAGGCGGCGACGCCGATCGGGTTGCCACGTCGCCGGCGCCGCGGGTTGCGCGACGGGCGGCGCGGCGGGCGCCGCGGGCGGACTCGTGGCAGGCGACGCGGGGGCGGCCGATGCCGGTACGGGAGGAGGCGTGTCGTTCATCGCGGTGTCGTCGATCGGGCCGCTCGTCTTTCCAGGATCGCGCGACGAAGCAGCACGACGAACAAGTAGAGCGCGATGATGATCGCAGCGATCGCCACGCCACGAAAGATCTCGTCGTACGCGAGGACGGTGGCCTCGCGCTGCAAGGCCTGCGACAGCAGCGCGGCGCCTTGCGCGGCCTGCGCCGCCGGATCCACGAGTGCGCCGGCGAGCGCCTGCTGTCCCGCGGCCAGGCGCGTCACGACATCGGGGTCGCTCGCGAGCAGATGCTCGGACAGCGCACCCGCGTGAACGCGGGACTCGATCGTCTGATAGGTGCCGAGCAGCGCCGAGCCGAGCAGGCCGCCGACGTTCTGCGTCGTGCTGAAGGCGACGATGAAGGTCGCGAGGAACGGGCCGCCGCCCTGACGCAACAGCTGCAGGAAGCCGAAGACAAGCGACGGGCCGACGAAGAGCGTCGTGCCGAAGCCGAGCAAGGCCTGGCTGAGCAGCAGCTGGTCCGGCCGCGACAGGTTCGTCGACCGGCTGTCGAGCATCGCGCCGGCCGCGATGATCAGCGACGCGACCATGATCTGCATCGGAAGCCGTCGCTCGGACAGCGTGAGCCCGGCCGTGACCATCCCCAGCGCCATCGCCAGCGCGACGACGACGAACAGGCGATGCAGTTGATCGTTCGTGAGGCCGCCGGCCGTCAACAGGCCGACGGAACCATAGGTCTGCTCCGCGAGCGCGAGGCGGACGAGCAGCGCGATGCCGACGAAGCGCAGCATGCCGAAGGTCCCGAGCCAGCTGAGCTGGATCAAGGGTCGCGCGCGTCCCCGCTCGATCAGCAACGCGACGGTGAACATCGGGATCGCGATCAGCAGCAGCCATCCGAGCCAGGGCGTGTCCGTCCACCACAACACGCGACCGAGGCCGATCACCTGGCAGACGAGGAGCATCGCGGGAACGACCAGCGCAATCGTCACGAGGTCGAGCGGCTCGAACGCCTTGCTGCGCTCGCTGGGCGGAAGCCGGACGAGCGCGACGAGCGCGAACAGGCCGAGCGCGAGTCCGAGTTCGATGAAGCGCAGCCCCCGCCACCGGTCGGCGGCGAGCATGTCGACCGGGACGACCCGGGCCAGCGCCGGACCGATCTGCGTGAGCCCGATGCCGCCGACGAGAGCGAGCGGCCGCGCGGCGGGCGGGAAGATCTGCAGCAGGTAGTAGATCGTCAACGTGACGAGGCCGGCGCCGCTCATGCCGTTCGCCGCCCGCACCAGCGCGGCCGTGACGAGGCCGGGCCACACGATCTGCAGTGCGGCGGCAATGGCATACGCGCCGAGCAGGACCAGCGTGACCTGCGGGATCCCGAACTGGGCGCGCGCCTTGACGAGCGTGAGGTTCGCGCTCGCGTTCATCGCCACGTAGATGGCCGGCAGCACCGAGGCTTCGGCGACGTAGAGCCCGAGCGATCCCGAGAACGTGCCGACGTTGGCGTTCGTCAACCCGTTCGGAAACGTCGCCCCGATGCCGGTGCACACCGCGGTGCATGCGTACACGACGCGTCGCCGGGTCGTGTGCATCGGCGAGAACGGCGACCCCGGAAAAAGCGGACGTTCCTGCGGCCCGAATTGATAGGGAGTCTCGACCTGCGACGTCATGATTCGATGGGAAGGGGAGACCACGAACTCGCGATGCACATGACGATACGCGAGTCGGACCGTGGAGGATCGCGCGCGATCGCCCGGCACGCCATAGATCCATCGATCGATTGAAAAAGTCCGCCATTACACTTTGTCTTCGTGCAGCGCGCCGCGCACGAACCCCCACCCCACACCGAAACCGGCCTCGGGCCGACAGGAGAGATGATGACCAGTGCAAGCACCGCAGGCTCGGCCTACCTCAAGCTCAAAGACGGCGTCGAGATGTTCTACAAGGACTGGGGGACCGGTCAGCCGATCGTCTTCTCGCACGGATGGCCGTTGTCGAGCGACGACTGGGATAGCCAGATGCTGTTCTTCCTCGCGCAAGGCTTTCGCGTCATCGCCCACGACCGCCGCGGGCACGGCCGCTCGACGCAGACGCCGAACGGCAACGAGATGGACACGTACGCGGACGACCTCGCGCAGTTGACCGCGGCGCTGGACCTGAAGGACGCGATCCACGTCGGGCATTCGACGGGCGGCGGCGAAGTCGCGCGCTACATCGGACGATTCGGAACGAGCCGCGTCGCGAAGGCCGTACTGATCGGCGCCGTGCCGCCGCTGATGCTCAAGACCGCCGCGAACCCCGGCGGACTGCCGATCGACGTCTTCGACGGCATCCGCGCCGGCGTCGCGGGCGACCGCTCGCAGTTCTACAAGGACTTGACGATGCCGTTCTACGGCTTCAATCGACCGGGCGCGAAGATTTCAGAAGGCGTGCGCGAGCACTGGTGGCTGCAGGGCATGCTCGGCGGCATCAAGGCGCACTACGACTGCGTGAAGGCGTTCTCGGAGACCGACTTTACCGAGGACCTGAAGAAGTTCGACGTGCCGACGTTGATCATGCACGGCGACGACGACCAGATCGTCCCGATCGGCGCCGGCGGCATGGCCTCCGCGAAGATCGTGAAGAACGCGACGCTGAAGGTCTACAAGGGCTTCCCCCACGGCATGGCGACGACCCATGCCGACGTGATCAATCCGGACCTGCTCGCATTCTTCCGCTCCTGAGCGATCCCGGCGGCGCACGTCGGACGCTTCGATGCGCGCCGCCAGGTCATGCGACCGCGAGCAACCGCGGTCGAACAGGACAAACGCCGATTCGCCGGGGCGGGTTTATCCGGTTCCGAATTACATGATTCGCGAAACAAATGATTCCGGATATCTGATCGCCTCAATGCGATTCGTCAATTCGCATCGGGAATCTCCTGATAATCGCAAGTTTAAGGAGTCGAATTACTTTACGTTTCTGATCTGAATAACGGCTTTTAAAAGCCGTGTTTGCCCGGATTCAGGCACTTGGCGTCGCTGGCAAGGTCCTTGCGATTGAAAAGCATCCCCACCCGCCGGATTCTTCGTCCATGCATGCTTCTTTCCCCGATCGCCTGTTCGGAGTCACGTTCGTCACCGCAATCTTGCTGAGCGCCAGCCCGGCCTCGGCCACCATCATCGAGCGACTGATGGAGACCGTGTCCGACGGCTCGTCGACGCAAGCGTCCGCGCAACCGGTCGACGCGACTACCGCCGCCGCAAGCAAGGCCTATATCGCCGACTTCTCCGGCGTCCCGGTGTTCTTCGATCCGCCGCGCAACGCAATCGTCATCACCGATGCGCGTGTCGACCGCAGCGAAGTGGCGCCGCCGGCCGCGAACGCCACGATCCCGGCTTTCATCGGCCTCGCATCGAAGACGGATGACGGACCGCATGCAGCGACCGCGGAACCGGCCGCGATGGTGCCGCAGCGGACCGCATCCGTCAGTGCGTCGAGCGTCGAGATCGTCGCGGCCGCGACCGTCCCTCGCGCGATTCCCGAACCGAGCGGCGTCGCGCTGCTCGGTCTCGGCCTGCTGGGACTCGTCGCCGTGCGTCGACGCGCAGCGACGCGAGTCTGAAGATCGAGCGCGATCCGGAGATGCCCCCGGATCGCGCAGTCCGATCGACGTCTCAGCGACGGGCCGGGTCGACGTCTCCAGCGTCCCAACCGCCGCCGAGCGCGCGCACGAGCGCGACCGTCGTCGTCGCGCGATCGCCGCGGAGCTGAACGGCCTGGCGTTGCACGGCGAGCAGCTCGCGCTGCGCGTCGATCCACTCGAGATAGCCGGTCTGGCCTTCGCGATAGCGGCGTTCCGCGAGCTTGGCCGCACGCGTCGCCGACGCGACGGCTTCATCGGTCGACAGGGCCTGGCCCGCGAGCGAGTGCAGGCCGGCCAGGTTGTCCTCGACCTCCGCGAACGCGGTGAGCACCTGCTTGCGATATGTCGCGACCGACTCGTCGAGCGCAGCCTCGGCGCGCGTGATGTTCGCGCGGTTGCGGCCGCCGTCGACGATCGGCAGCGACATCACCGCGCCGATCAGCCACGTCGTGCTCGACCACTTGAAGAGATCGGAGAGCTGGAACGACTCCGCGCCGCCGGCGCCGGTCAGCGAGATCGCGGGAAAGATCGCCGACTTCGCGACGCCGATGCGCGCGTTCGCCGCGAACATCTGCTGCTGCGCGGCCACGATGTCGGGGCGACGCTCGAGCAGCGACGACGGCAGGCCGGCCGGGATGCGGGGCATCGCCGTGTCGGCCAGCAGCGGATTCGCGCCGAACTCGAAGCCCGCCGGTGCGCGGCCGAGCAGCACCGCGAGTGCGTGTTCCGCGACGGCGCGCTGACGCTCGACCGCGAGCGCGTCGGTCTCGGCCGTCGACCGCTGCACGCGTGCGCGCCGCAGGTCGATCTCGCCGATATCGCCCGCATTGAAACGGCTCTCCGCGAGCTTCACGTTGTCGTTGCGCAGGCGGATCGTCTCCTGCAGCAACGCGAACTCCGCGTCGGCTGCGCGGACGCGGAAGTAGGTCTGCGCGACGTCGGCCTGCAGCACGAGCAGCACGGAGCGATACAAGGCCTCCGACTGCGTCGCGTCGGCCTTTGTCGCGCGCACGTTGTTCGCGACGCGGCCGAAGAGGTCGACCTCGTAGCTCGCGTTGAGCCCGAGCTGGAAGACGTTCGACGTCGGCGCGGCCGTGCCGTCGGGCAGGCCGAGCGTGACGTTCGAGTCGCGACCGCGCGACGCGCCGGCACCGAGGCCGATCTGCGGATAGCGATCCGCTTCGGCGCCGCGCAACAGCGCGCGCGCCTGTCGCACGCGCGCCGCCGCGGCGGCGAGGTCGGGGTTCGCGGTCATCGCCTCCCGTTCGAGCGCGTCGAGCGTGGGGTCGTCGAACGCGGTCCACCACTCGCCGCGCGGCGTCGCCTCGGCCGGCTGCGCGGGCTTCCACGTCGCGCGCATCGCGATCTCGCGATCGTCGGTCGTGACGACGACCTGCGACGCGCGCGTGGCCTCCTTGAACGCGGTCGGCGAGGCGATCTCCGGTTGATGAAAGTCGGGCGCCGCGCACGCGGCGAGCGCCAGGGCGAGCGCCGACGACAGCAGCAGGCGCGGGAAGGTCGGGATCATGATCATGGGGAACTCCATCAATGCGCCGCTTCGGCGCCGGCATCCGCGCCGATCGACGCGTGCGCCTTCGGCAACTTCGCGCCGAAGTGCTTCGCGAGCGTGCGCAACAGCACGTAGAAGACCGGGGTGAGGAAGAGACCGAAGAACGTCACGCCGAGCATGCCGGCGAAGACCGCGACGCCCATCGCATGCCGCATCTCGGAGCCCGCGCCGCTCGAGAACACCAGCGGCAGGACGCCCATCACGAATGCGAACGACGTCATCAGGATCGGACGCAGCCGCAGGCGGCAGGCCTCGAGCGCCGCCTCGACGATCGAGCGACCGGCATGCTCGAGGTCGCGCGCGAACTCGACGATCAGGATCGCGTTCTTCGATGCGAGCCCGACGAGGACGAACAACGCGATCTGCGTGAAGATGTTGTTGTCGCCGCCGGTGAGCTTCACGCCGATCAACGCGCACAGGATCGACATCGGCACGATCAGGATCACGGCCAGCGGCAGCGTCCAGCTCTCGTATTGCGCCGCGAGCACGAGGAACACGAGCAGCACGCACAACGGGAAGACGACGAGCATCGTGTTGCCGGCGACGATGTCCTGGAACGTGAGGTCCGTCCATTCGTAACTCACGCCCTTCGGCAACGTCTCCTTGAGCACGCGTTCCATCGCGGCCTGCGCTTGTCCGCTCGACACCCCCGGCGCGGCGGCGCCGTTGATGTCGGCGGCGACGTAGGCGTTGTAGCGCTGGACGCGATCGGGGCCGTAGCTGTCCTTGACCTTCATCAGGCTCGACAGCGACACCATGTCGCCCTTCGCGTTGCGGACCTTGAGCTGCTGCAGGTCCTCGACGTGCGAGCGGAACGGCGCGTCGGCCTGCACGATCACCTGGTAGGTCCGGCCGAACTTGTTGAAGTCGTTGACATACAGCGAGCCCAGGTTGATCTGCATCGTGTTGAAGATGTCCGCGAGCGGCACGCCGAGCTGCTTCGCCTTCACGCGGTCGACGTCGGCGAACAGCTGCGGCACGTTGACCTGGTAGCCCGAGAACACGCCGGCGAGTTCCGGCGTCTGCGCGGCCTTCGCCTGGACCGCACCGACGGCCTTGTACAACTCGTCGTAGCCGACGTTGCCGCGGTCCTCGACATAGAGCTTGAAGCCGCCGATCGTGCCGAGGCCGTTCACCGGCGGCGGCGGGAAGACCATGATGATCGCGTCGCCGATCGAACCGAGTTGCTGGTTGATCTTCATCGCGATCTCGTTGCCCGAGAGACCCTTGCCGTGGCGCTTGTCGAAGTCCTTGAGCGTGAAGAACACGATCCCCGCGTTCGGCGCGTTCGTGAAGCCGTTGATCGACAGTCCCGGGAAAGCGACCGAGCTCTCAACGCCTTCGGTCTTCAGGCCGATGTCGCTCATGCGACGGATCACGTCCTCGGTGCGGTCGAGCGAGGCGGCGTCGGGCAGCTGCGCGAAGCCGACGAGGTACTGCTTGTCCTGCGCGGGCACGAAGCCGGCCGGGACGCTCTTGAAGACGAAGAACGCGGCGACGATCAGCAGGACGTACGCGCCCATCGCGATCGACTTGTGGCGGAACACGCCGCGCACCCCGCCTTCGTAGCGATGCGAACCGCGCGAGAACACATTGTTGAAGCGGCGGAAGAAGCTGCCGAACAGCCGGTCCATCCAGCGTGCGAGCCAGTCCTTCTTCGCGTCGTGGGGACGGAGCAGCGTCGCGGCGAGCGCCGGCGACAACGTGAGCGAGTTGACGGCGGAGATCACGGTCGAGATCGCGATCGTCAACGCGAACTGGCGGTAGAACTCGCCGGTCAGGCCCGACACGAACGCGATCGGCACGAACACCGCGCACAGGACGAGCGCGATCGCGACGATCGGTCCGCTCACTTCCTTCATCGCCTGGATCGTCGCGTCGTGAGGTGACAGGCCGTTCGCGATGTTCCGCTCCACGTTCTCGACGACGACGATCGAATCGTCGACGACGATGCCGATCGCGAGCACGAGGCCGAACAGGCTGAGCGTGTTGATCGAGAAGCCGAAGCCGAGCATCACGGCGAACGTGCCGATGATCGAGACGGGCACGGCGAGCAACGGGATGATCGACGCGCGCCACGTCTGCAGGAACACGATGACGACGAGCACGACCAGCGCGACGGCCTCGAGCAGCGTTTCGATGACCGCGTGGATCGACGAACGCACGAACTGCGTCGGGTCGTAGACGATGCTGTAGTCGACGCCGTCGGGCATCTCGGCCTTGAGCTCCGCCATCGTCTTGCGGACGTTGTCGGACAACTGCAGCGCGTTCGCGCCGGGCGCCTCGAAGATCGGGATCGCGACCGCGGGCTTGTTGTCGAGCAGCGAGCGCAGCGCGTACTCCGACGCGCCGAGCTCGACGCGCGCGACGTCGCGCAGGCGCGTGACCGCGCCGTCCTCGCCGACCTTGACGACGATGTCGCCGAACTGTTCCTCGGTCGACAGGCGGCCGAGCGTGTTGACCGACAGCTGGAACTCGGCGTCCTTGTTCGGCGACTGACCGACGACGCCGGCGGCGACCTGCACGTTCTGTTCGCGGATCGCGGTGACGACCTCGGAGGCGGTGAGCCCGCGCGTCGCGACCTTCTGCGGATCGAGCCAGATGCGCATCGCGTAGTCGCCCGACCCGAAGAGCTGGACCTGGCCGACGCCGGGGATGCGCGCGAGGCGGTCCTTCACGTTGAGCAGTGCGTAGTTGCGCAGATAGATCTCGTCGTAGCGCTTGTCCGGCGACTTCAGGTGCACGACCATCGTCAGGTTCGGCGAGCTCTTGATCGTCGTGACGCCGAGGTTGCGGACTTCCTCGGGCAGTCGCGGCAGGGCGCGCTGGACGCGGTTCTGCACGTCGGTCTCCGCCTGCTCGACGTTCGTGCCGATCTTGAACGTCACGGTCAGCGTCAGCACGCCGTCGGCGGTCGCCTGCGACTGCATGTAGAGCATGTTGTCGACGCCGTTGATCTGTTCCTCGATCGGCGTCGCGACGGTCTCCGCGATCACCGTCGGGTTCGCGCCGGGGAAGCTCGCGTGGACGACGACCGACGGCGGAACGACGTCGGGATACTCGGAGATCGGCAGGCGAAGCATCGCGAGCAATCCGCCGACGAAGATGATGATCGACATCACGGCCGCGAAGATCGGGCGGTCGATGAAGAATCGAGAGATGTTCATGTGCTGCTCCCTGGAATGCGGTGCGATCGGGGAAACGGACCCCCGCGACGCGGCGTGCGCGTCGATCGTCTCGGCGGAGGTCGGAAAGCGGAGAGGGCCGCGCGGACGCGGCCGGACTCAGTTCGGGAAGTTCATTGCGACGACGACGCGACCGTCGTCGGCACCACGGCCCGGGTCGACGCTTCCATCGGCACGAGTTGCGGCGCGACCGGGGCGCCCGGGCGCACGCGTTGCAGGCCATTGACGACGATCTGCTCGCCCGGCGCGAGGCCCGAACGCACGACGCGCAGTCCTTCGACGAGCGGCCCGACGCGGATGGCGCGGTATTCGGCCTTGAAGTTCTTGTCGGCGCCGCTGACGACATAGACGAACTTGCGATCCTGGTCGGTGCCGATCGCGCGTTCCGAGATCAGCACGACGTTGTGCTTCTGCTCGCCTCCGCCGATCGAGACGCGCGCGAAGCGCCCGGCCGCGAGCAGGCCGTCCTTGTTGTCGAGCAACGCGCGCAGGCGGACGCTGCCGGTGCCCGGGTCGACCCGGTTGTCGATGAATTCGAGCCGGCCATGATGGGGGAAGCCCTCCTCGCCGACGAGGCCCACGTCGACCGTGGTGTCGAGCGCGCGCGCCGGACCGCCGAGGCGCGAGAACGTCTGCTCGTCGCCTTCGAAGCTCGCATAGATCGGATCGGACGACACGACCGACGTCAGCACGACGCTCGGATCGACGAGGTTGCCCGCGGTGACCTCGGCCTTCGAGACCCGGCCCGAGATCGGCGAACGGACCTGCGTGAACTCGAGGTTCAGGCGGGCCGCGTCCGCCGAGGCGCGCGCGGCACGTGCGTCGGCCTCGAGCTGCTTGCTGGACGCGAGGCGTTCGTCGTAGTCGCGCTGCGCGATCGCGTTGTCCGCGAGCAGGCGCTTCGAGCGATCGAGTTCCGTCTGCGCGAGACCAGCCTTCGCGAGCGCACTCGCCGCAGCCGCCTCGGCACGGTCCGCTTCGGCGCGATAGGGCCGGGGATCGATCACGACGAGCACGTCGCCCTTCTTGACGACGGAACCCGCGGCGAAGCGCACCGCGTCGATCGTTCCCGACACGCGGGGACGGATCTCCGCGTGGTCGACCGCTTCGATGCGTCCCGAGAACTCCTGCGTCTCGACGACTTGACGCTCGATCGCGGCGGCGACGGAGACGGGCGCGGCCGACGGACCGGCCGGCGCCTGGGCCTTCGTCTCGTCGCAACCGGACAGCGCGAGCGAACCCGCCGCGACGACCGCGAGAAGAGCGAACAGCGAGACGACGCGCACCAGGCGCGGCGGAAGAGTGATGCGTTGGTTCATGACGATTCCCTTGGAGGAGAGGCAGTGCGACCCGCGCCGCTTACGTGAGCGACGCGATGAATCGGTTGATGACTGAATACGCCGCGGCGTCGAAGGTCGCGCGACAGCGCTCGTCGGCGTCGACGAGGTCGCGGGCCGCGGCGGACGGCTGCAAGGTCAGCAGCTCGGCGCGCGTGCCGGCGCGCGCGAGCTTCTGCACGTACGCGTTCGCCTCGTCGCGCAACGGATCGCCGTCGATCGCGACGACGAGCGTCGGCGGGAGATCCTTGACGCGCGACGACGCGAGCGGACAGGCATACGGATGCACGCGATCGGCCGCGCGCGGCAGGTAGTCGCGATAGCCGTCGGCGATCCGCGACGCGAGGCGGTCGTTCGATGCGCTCTCGTCGGCGCAGCGCATCGAATCGCTCGACAGGCCCGGGTCGAGCATCGGCACGATCAGCAGCTGCCCGTCGAGTGCGGGCCCGTGACGATCGCGGGCCATCAAGGCCGCCGCCGCGGCGAGATTGCCGCCGGCCTCGACGCCGCCCACGACGAGCGTGCGGCCGGTCCAGCGATACCGTTTCGGATGCTTCGCGCAGTCGACGATCGCGGCATACGCGTCTTCGGCGGCCGCGGGAAAGGGCTGGCCCGGCGCCTGCGCGTAGCTCGACGACAGCAGGGACGCGTCGATATGCGACGCGAAGTCGCGCATGCAGGGGTCGCTGTCCTCGACGCTGCCGGAGACGAAGCCGCCCGGATGGAAGAAGACGAGCAAGGTGTCGACGAGGCCGTCCGCACGCACCGCCGCGCGATACAGACGCGCGACCAGCGCACCGGATGCCCCCGGAATCGACAGCGAACGAACGTCGAGAGCGTCGTCGCCGCGGACGACGGGTTCGGTGCGCGTGCAGATGGTGGTCGGGCTGGTGCTCATGGCGACGGACTATATTGACGAGTGAGATCGGGTTAAAGTAGCAATTAACGAAATGACTGTTCAGGAATCTGAACAATGAACAAACTCCAGGCGATGGAAGTCTTCGTGAAAGTCGTCGATACCGGCGGCTTCACGCGCGCGGCCGAGGCGCTCGCGATGCCGAAAGCCACGGTCACGACCGCGATCCGGGACCTCGAGCGCTACCTGAACGTCCGGTTGCTGAACCGCACGACGCGGCGCGTCGCGGTCACGACCGACGGCGCGGCCTATTACGAGCGCTGCGTGGCGATCCTCGCGGACGTGCGCGACGCCGAGGAGTCGCTGTCGAGCGATCACGCGTCGACGAGCGGCCGGCTGCGTGTCGACGTCGCGACGGCGTTCGCGCGCGCCGTCCTGATCCCGGTCATGAAGGATTTCCAGAAGCGCTTCCCGGCGATCCGCCTCGAACTCGGGTGCAGCGACCGCCCGGTCGATCTGCTCGAACAAGGCGTCGACTGCGCGCTGCGCGCGGGCGACATCGCCGACCAGAACCTGATCGCACGCCGCGTCGGCACGATGCACTTCGTCACCTGCGCGTCCGCGTCCTACCTGAGCAAGCACGGCAGGCCGGCGCATCCGGACGACCTCGTCCGCGACCATGTCTGCCTCGGCTACTTCTCGTCGATGACGGGCCGCCGCTACCCGCTCGACTTCGAGAAGGACGGCGCGCGCATCGAGGTCCCGTCCGAAGGCCCGCTCTCGGTCAACGACTCGAGCGTCTACCTCGATGCGGCGCTCGCGGGCCTCGGCGTCTGCCAGCTGCCGACGTCGGTCGTGCGTGAACACATCGAGAGCGGCGCGCTCGAGATCGTGCTCGGCGAATGGCTGTCGGCGCCGCTGCCCTTGTCCATCGTCTACCCGCTCAATCGCAACCTGTCCAACAAGGTTCGGGTGTTCGTCGAATGGATCGCCGAGCTGTTCGAGACCGACGAACGGCTGGCGCTGCATTCGACGCTGCGCAAGCGGGCGGGGTCGCGCTAGGAGGCGATTCGAGCCGCGTGACGGCCGAGGCACGCACCGGCACGCGCCGAACGCCCGGCGTCGGACCGCCCCGGCGGCGCGCTACTTCGTCGCGGCGCCGAAGCGGTCCGCGAACGCGTTCGTGTAGGTCTCGTCGAGGCGGATCGTCGCCGGCTTGATCTTCGGATCGAACTCCGCGAGCGCGGCCAGCGTGTTCTCCGCGCCCTTCGGCGGGAAGCGACCGTCCTTCGAGTAGCCCTCCCGCAGCTTGTCGAACGCGAACAGATAGGTCGCCGCGTCGCCGCCGACGAAGGACTCGGGGACGGTGCGCAACAGCTCGGCCGGCTTCACCTGGTGCAGCCAGCGATCGGCGCGGATCAACGCATTCGTCAACGCCTGGACGGTCCGCGGGTTCTCCTTCACGAACGAGGTCGGCGCGTACAGGACCGAGGTCGGCAACGCGCCGCCGAACACCTTGATCGTGCCGTCCCGGTCGCGCGCGTCGACGAGCACCTTGATCATGCCCTGGCGTTCCATCACCGAGGCGGCGGGCTCGGTGGCGCAGATCGCGTCGACCTTGTTCGACGAGATGGCCGCGACTGCGGTCGAGCCGAGACCGACGCCGATGATCGACACGTCGCTCGGCTTGAGGCCGGCCCGTACGAGCAGGCGGTCGACCATCATGTTCGTCGTCGAGCCCGGCGCCGAGACGCCGATGCGCATCCCCTTGAGATCGTGCAGCGTTTTCACCTTCGACGATGCCTCGGTCGATACCGCGAGCGCGAGCTGCATCGACTCGGCGAGGACGACGAAGGCCGTCAGGCTCTGCCCGCTGCCCTGGATGCGGATCGTGTGCTCGTAGACGCCGGTGACCACGTCGGCGCTACCGCCGACCACGGCCTGCAATGCCTTCGCCCCGCTCTGGAAGTCGCTGATCTCGACCGACAAGCCCTCGTCCTTGAAGTAGCCGAGTCGGTCCGCGATCGTCAGCGGCAGGTAGATCAACGACGACTGGCCGCCGATCGCGATCGACACCCGCGGCTTCTCGAGGGCGGGTCGCTGCGCGACTGCGTCACGGACGAAGGCTGCGACCAGCAGCGCGACGCACAGGCGCGCGCACACGGCACGGACGTTCATGCGACCTCCGGGTGATCGAACAACGAAGAAGCGGACGACGACGATTCGCACGTCGGGATCATGGCGCGTCGAGCTCGGCAACGATGGCATCGCCCATCGCCCGCGTCGACACCGACGGCGCGCCGGGTCCGGCGATGTCCGCGGTCCGCATGCCGCGCGCGATCGCGCGTTCGACCGCGCGCTCGAGACGCACGGCGTCGTCCTCGCGATCCAGCGTGTAGCGCAGGCACAGCGCGAAGCTGAGGATCGCGCCGCAAGGATTCGCGATGCCGCGACCCGCGATGTCCGGCGCGCTGCCGTGGATCGGTTCGTACAGCGCCGGCCGCGTACCGTCCGCGCGCGCGGGCCCGATCGACGCGGACGGCAGCATCCCGAGCGAGCCTGCGACCATCGCGGCGCAATCCGACAGGATGTCGCCGAACAGGTTCTCGGTCAGGATCACGTCGAACTGCGACGGCCGGCGCACGAGCTGCATCGCGCAGTTGTCCACGTATTGATGCGTGAGTTCGACGTCCGCGTACTCGCGACGATGCAGATCGACGACGACCTCGCGCCAGAACTGGAAGACCTCGAGCACGTTGCTCTTGTCGACGTTGCACACGCGGCCGGCGCGCGTCCGCGCGAGCTCGAAGGCCGCGCGAGCGATCCGCTCGACCTGCGCCTTCGTGTACGCGAGCGTGTTGAACGCGCGCGGCATCGCGGGATCGCTGCGGTCGATGCCGCGCGGCTCGCTGAAGTAGAGGCCGCCCGTCAATTCGCGCACGAGGATCATGTCGGTGCCGGCGAGTACCTCCGGCTTGAGCGTGGAAGCGTCCTCGATGCCGTCGAAGACGCGGATCGGCCGCAGGTTCGTGAACAGGTCGAGCTCGCGGCGGATGCGCAGGAGCCAGTCGTGCTTCGTCGCCTCGGGCGGCAAGGTCTCGTAGACGGGCGAGCCCGTCGCCCCGAACAGGATCGCATCGGCCGACAGGATCTTCTGCCACGTCGAGTCGCGCATCAGCGTGCCGTACGCGTTCCACGACGCGATGCCGTAGAGCTCTTCGTCGAGCGCGACCGGCAGGCCGCGCGCGACGAACCATTCAGCGACGCGCCGGACCTCCGGCATGATCTCCGGGCCGATGCCGTCGCCGGGAAGGATGAGGATCGTCTTCATGCGGGTTGGGTTTCCAGTCCGGTGTAGGCCCACGGGCGGGCCGTTCGGTCGCGGCGTTCGAACGCGTCGATGTCGTCGACGAGCCTGAGCGTCATCCCGACCTCGTCGAGGCCCTCGAGCAACGCGTCCCGTCGCTCGGCGTCGATCGTGAACGCGATCGCGCCGCGCAGCGGCGTGGTGATGCGTCCGGCTGCCAGGTCGACGACCATCCGCGGCTCGGGGGCGCTCGCGATCTCGCGCATCAGGCGCGCGACGTCC
>Ga0247783_1000006_pt1 | contig 70956 bp, 113 predicted proteins | sample UWRJL064202C5_FD_179911 | JGI IMG/M metagenome (GOLD analysis project Ga0247783, IMG submission 179911) | Plant litter microbial communities from Arlington Agricultural Research Station in Wisconsin, United States - UWRJ-L064-202C-5 | ecosystem: Environmental > Terrestrial > Plant litter >...
TTGTCAGGCTCGACCACAAATGTGTCGATCGGTTCGGCTGTGAGCGGGGCCACAAATACCTTGACCGTCAACGGACTCCCTACCTACGCCAACGAGGCGGCTGCGGTTACTGGTGGCCTCGCTGCGGGTATGATTTACAAGACGTCGACCGGAGAGGTTCGGGTCAAACTCTAGCGCCGATCCACCGCCTATTGTGATTCAGGGCCGTTTCGGTATGCTCGCCACGTTGTTGTTGCGACGGGTGGCCCTCTATGTCGACCAGAAAACTTGCCCTGACGTTGCTCAGTAATGACCTGAAGCGCAGCGTGGTCAACACGAACCTGGCAACGATCGACCGCCTCGTCCAGTTGTCGGTAATCGCTATTGGAACAAATAACCCGCCAGCCGATCCGGAACCCGGCGATGCCTATATAGCCGGCACCAGCACGACAGGGTCCTGGGTCGGCCATAACGGGCAGGTGGCGACATGGGACGGAACTGAGTGGCAGTTCGACGCGCCGCAACCGGGTTGGCTCGTGGCCGTCCTCGATCCGGCCCAGTGCGATCTTTATTGCCTCACATCCAATGCGACATGGGTGCTGGTGGCGACTGAGGGGCCTGAAGGACCTCCCGGCCCAACAGGAGATGTGACTCCAGCGGCCGTAGCGGCACGCGACCGGGCCGAGGCCGCAGCCGACCGGGCAGAGGCTGCGGTACACCTCATCGACCAGGTCGCCAATATGTACGTCACGGCGACGGACGATGCGAATTGGCAGGGCGCGAATGATTATGACAGCGTCATGTGGCAGATCGGTCCGGATCAGTCCGCCATATCCGGCTACACGTTTGAGCGTGCCGTCGGCGAATTCAGAGATCCGGTCGGCGCCCTGATTCACCGGACCATCGCCAAAAAGTTCCCCGATTCTTATATCCGCAATCAGGCCAACCGTGCGACTCGGGAAGTCGCGCGGCGCCGTGCCGCCTTGGCCAATCCTCGCTACATCTCAGGTCTGATGGCGAGCACCAGTCTTTGCACCGTCGACGGCCAGTCGAACTCGAACGGCACACAGTGCTTCCCTCCATTGCTGCTTTCGCCCACCTGGCAGAACCGCACTACTGGCATCTATATGATCGGGGACAGCATACACCCCCGAAGCGTCAAGGGTCCGGACTGGGTGCAGTGCGGCGATGACGTGGCCTTCAAACGCATGATTGCGACGGTACGCGGCTCTGCTGACAACACCATCCTGACCCAGGCCGAGTACGCCGCGCTTGCCCCGACAGACACCAATGTCGGGCAGACAATCATGGAAGGTGCGCTTCTGGTATTCGATTGGTTGCGCCTGCGCCACTTCGGGTTGTCGATTGACCCGCTCCACAGTTTCGTCGCGATCGAGGGGTCTCGCACAGGAAAGACAGCGGCCCAACTCGCCAAAGACTACGTCCCGCCAACCCCGGACGATGACATTTACCCCAGGCTCCTCAATGGCGCGGCTCTGGCAAAGTTCATTGACCCGAACATCAAGCACCTGCTCCATGTCATGCAGCAGGGCGAAAGCGATACGGCGGACGGATTCGGTGGCTATACCGATCCGACGACGTGGCAGAACCTGACCAAGCAGCGCCGCGTCGATCGGCACAACGACATCACCCTGGGCCTGCTGAACCAGACCGGCGAGCCTATGGTGCCGTGGTTCATGAACCAGATCGGCGGACGCGGCCTGATCAATCCTGGCGGCCTTCCCATAGCAACGGCACAACTGGATCTCGCCCTGAACGAACCGGGCTTCTTCATCTCGGCCTGCCACATGGGCAGCAGAAAGGGCATCCACTGGGATGTCAATTCTACCATGTGGGCCAGCCAACTGCTGGGATACGAAATCTTCGAACTACTGGTTTTGAACCAGAACCCCATTCCTTTCGCGCCCTACGAGATCAAGGTGTGCGGGAATCAGATGCTGACGAGTTTCCTGACGCCAGAGCCTCCCCTGCAATTCGCCACGGCCTATGACTTGGTCGGCGCCACGGTCGAGATGCAGACCACGCAAGGCTTCCTGAACCTGAACAAAGGCTTCTATCCCTGGGACTCGGATGGAGACCTGACCATAACGGCGATCGAGGTCGTGGAAGAAAACAGCATCCTCAAAACGTGCAACCGCAGTTTCGGATCGACCCCGATGCTGGACTACGGCCGGCGCATTGCTCCGTTCGGCACGGGCAACGTCATCGACAGTTCCAAGTTCCAGTTCTTCAAGCAAATCTATGATCCCGCTCTGGGCTCAGGCGTGTGGGAGTCAACAGTCGCCTACCTCAACGACTACTTCCCGGCCGGCCGCCAACTCAATCTTTTCCGCAAGCCCGCAACGCATGTGAGTGACCCGCTATGACCGGCATACGTTTACAAGCAATGGGCGATACAAGTAACCCGTTCGGGCTATGGTCAAACCCTCCCGTGAAACGCGGCTTGGCCTGCCTTAATTTCAGCGGGGCCGACGCCCGGTTTTCACAGGTCAACCGCTCCGGATTTCCTGTGGCGGGTCGCCGGGCCGGATCTGTCCTCGGCATGGTTGACGGTATCGAGGATGGTCTGCCGCAGACACACTTCGTAACGGACCACATGCGGGGCTGCGATTACCTGAACTGCATCGAATACGAAGTCGCCGAAACCGAGTCGATGACGTTCATCTTCGCCGCCAAGCCTGAAAATGCCAACGGCACAATTCCCGACATCAACGTTTCAACGACCCGGCCGATCTATATCGGCTATCAACTGTCCAGCAACCACCCCGTCGGCATGAGCGTCTTTGTCGGCGGCACCGGCAATGTTCGCCTCACAGCGGAGTTTCTGGTCTCTGGCGTCTCGACCACGGTGAACTGCACCAGGCCGGGCTACACCGGGACTCAGTTGAACCAGTTGCGGATGTGGGCGGCCCGGATCGAGGCTGGGGTCGGCATGACTATTCGCGACATAACCGCAGGCACGCCCGCCATATTCGTTGCAAACACCAATAGCCGGGTGCTTTCCGGGCGGAACCTTCGGATGGGCGCCGGGTTCAGTGCTTCTGGCAGGTCGGGGTTTTATTGCGGATCGGCGCACCAAGTCGCGCTCAATACGTCCGAAGAAGACGATCAGGCAGAATTCATGGCGACGATTCTGAAAGACGAGTACAGCATCACGGGCCTGGTTCCTGGCGTGTGACGAGCGGCCAGACATACCGCCTATTGTGGTTTTTGGTCTTTTCGATATGCTCCGCTCCATATTTGGCATGGGTGGTTTGAATGTCGGCCGAAAAGATTGGTCTGTCTCGACTTGGAACCGACAGAAAACTCTCCGCCATAAATGCGGACCTGGACACGCTGGGCCGTGTCGTTCAACTGCATGTCATCTCGATCGGCGACAACGATCCGCCGAACTCTCCCGCCGAGGGCAATGCCTACGTCGTCGGCTCGGCCGGCACCGGAGCATGGGCCGGGCATGATGATGAGGTCGCTTCGTTCTCGTCAGGTTCGTGGGTATTCGATACGCCGGCAGCGGGTTGGATCGCGACCATCGTTACGCTTGACGACTGCTCTCTGTGGTCCCTGACCGAGTCTGGAACCTGGGTTCTGGTGAACCGAGGCGAGCCGGGCGGGACCATCGTTCCTACAGGCCCGTACAACAACGCCACGCCGTATTACGCGGCTCAGTCTGTCGAAAGCGATGGATCGCAATATTTCTTGCCCGTGGATTACGAAGGGTTTTCCATAGGTGTTGCGCCTCCGGGCGGGGACTGGTTGCTGTTCGTGTCCAAAGGAAACGAAGGCGGCCAAGGCATTCAGGGCATCCAAGGCGCACAGGGCCAAACCGACTTTCAGGTCTGGCTTTCTCAGGGCAATACCGGGACATATGCCGAGTATCGCGCTGGCCTGGTCGGCCCGGCCGGTGGAACCGTAGATGCAGCGGCTCAGGCACTGTTGGACCAAGTCACCGCTGCTGTGGCAAGCGTCACAGCGATCGGCGATATACAACCACAGGCCAAGGTCTTCACCGATTCGGCCAGCGACTACGCCCCGCACGTCATGTCAGCCACGGGCCGGCTGATCTTCGCCACACGGCTTAGTGACGGCCACCTCGTTGTCTTTGGCGAGATCGAGGGCGATGGCCTGACCACAGCCATTACCGACGCCATAACGCCCTATATCGACACGCATGTTTATACCGGGACGGGAGACTACGTCCCCATCGGGTCGATGACGCCGACGGGCCGGATGCCGTTGTATTATGACCGTATCCTCAACCGCGCCGTCCTCTCGGATGTCCTGATTGAGGGCGACACAGGGCTCGACGCCGGGGTCATCAAGCCGTCCTGGGTGGAATATGCCGTGGGCTATAACGGCCTGATCATCGTGAGTCAGTCGCTCGGCATCGGGTGGCAATCCTACCCCGCACTTTCCACGACCCAGCCTTACCACAACGTCATGCTGGCCGGTGGCGTCCGCACTTATGTCGCCAGTTCGTTTGAACCCTTGGTCGAGAACAATGTCGAAGACGGCGGAACCGAAATCGGCGACTATGAAGGTGAGACCGTCTGCACCCGAGCTACCAGCGAGGTCAATCGCCGCGCCGCGCTTTATCAGGGCATTGACCCGGCAAGCCTTGTCTTTTACCCCAGCGCTCCTGGAAAGTCGGGCCAGTCATTAGCGAACATCAGCCCAGGTTCTGTGGTTTACGAAAGGTCGATGGACGCAATTAGGTCCGGCATAAACATCGCCAAGGGGCAAGGTAAGGTCTGTTATTTTCAATCCGGCCTGCTGATGTGGGGCGAATACACGAACCAAAACGCGGACCTGACGCGAGAGGAATGTGTCGCCGCATTGTTGGCGCTGCGAGAATCCTATGAGCGGGATATCAAGGCTCTGAACAACCAACCCATGCCGTTTCAGATGCTGTGCTACCAGCCCGTGGGATACTCGATCAACGACGGCGACGGCACGGGCATTGTTGACCTCGCGATTCAGGACTGCATCAACCAGTCCCCGTATTTCCACTTCGCCGGGCCAATCTATCACCTGAACTTTGGCCCCGACAATCTCCACCTGACAAACGTGGGCGAGGCGCGTTTTGCCTATACCGTGGGCCGGGCCTATCACCAACTTGTGGTCGAGGGCCGCGTCCCGGACTGCATCTGGCCCAAATCAGCAACGATGGTACGCGGATCGAACACCCTGACCATCAACTTCACCATTCCGAAGGCGCTGGTCTTCGCCGCAGACTTTGTTCCACAGGCCACGGATCAAGGCTTCTGGGTTGGCGAGTCTGGATCTAAGATCACAGCATCCGGAATTGCTGTCGGGGCGGATGGCGATACAGTGGCAATGGCGCTGGCCTCGCAGCCCACAGCAGGCGTGGTTCGGTACGGCCTGGATTATTTCGGCACAGGCATGACCATTCGCCACGGCGGTACGGGCAACCTTCGCGACACCACGACAGAACAGACTTTGGTCGATGGCGTCACCTATCCCACGTACCACATTTGCCCGCACTTCGAACTTCCCATCATCATCGTGGAGCCGTCATAATGACCGGAGTCCCCTACGTCGAAATCCAAGGCGCACCGTCTTTGCCAGGATCGCCCATCATCCAGCAACTCTATCGCCGTCGTTCCATACCACTTCCGGACCTGCCTGGATCTGCGAAGACATGGCTGCTGGGCGACGACAATACCGCCATGATCGACGCGGCACAGACCAATGCGCTTCAGAGGACGGTGTATATCAGCGTCACGGCCGGAGGTTCTGGCTATACCGGCGCACCAACAGTTGGACTTTCCGGTTATGGCGGCACCGGCATGGCCGCGACGGCTGTGGTGACGGCCGGCGTAGTCACTGGCGTTATTGTGACCAACCCCGGAGTTGATGCCACGTCTGCACCCACAGTCACCTTCACCCCGACGAATGGCGGGACTGGCGCGACAGCCACGGCTCACATTGCTGATCTTCCCGCCTTCAGCGAGGGATACCTGACCTTTGACAGTGGCGCGACACTGGTAGGAATCGACGGATATCAAACACCATACGCCGACATAGTCGAGCAGACCGTGGGCTGTATTTTCCAACCCTCATCGGCCAGCGGCGTCATGGTCATCATGGGAACGGCCAACGGCAATAACGGCCAGGGCGGTGATCTGCTCTACTCGACCAGCGGCGTCCTTACCGTCCGCACCGGCGCCGTCACAACCAACATCACGCCTCCTGCTGAAGTCGTGGCCGGGTCCTGGGCCTTTGTCGCCATGTCTCATTCCGCAGCAGGCGTTCGTCGCGTCATGTGGGTCGTCGATGGCGCCATAACGGCAAACCAGAACACGGGCGTGACAAAGACAGCCGCCACGCCTTCCCGCAGGTTCGCTTTCGGCAATAGCTGCTTCAGCGTGTCGAACGCAACAGGGGCCAAAATGGCGGCCGGGTTCTATGCCGGATCGCTGCTCAACGACAGCCAAGTCATCGAAATCTACAACCGCTTAAAGGGTGATGTTGTAAGTCGTGGTCTATCAGTGCTTTAGTACCCGTCCCATAACCAACAGGAGTCTATCATGAACATCACTACCGCTGCCCTTCAAGACCTCATCAATGCCGTCGGCCACGTGTTCCAAAAGCGCGCCAAGGAACTCGACATTACGGCGCAGGAAGACTTCGCCGAGTCCGACCTGGTCAAGGCCCAAGAAGCCACGACCGCCGAAATCGACAAGCTCAAACGCCTTTTCGCACAAACTCTCGATCAGGCTAACGTCCAAATCATGCAAGAGGACGGTGCGTTGCGCGAGGAAGGCGAATATGTTGTGATGCCGAAGAGCATTGGCTGCACCTGCTGATCGCTGAAAAGGAGTTCGTCGACATGATAGGCACGATTTTTTTTCTTGTTCTCGGCGCTTTGATTGCGGCGAACTCCATCCTGTCCATTTGGTCTCGGGATTCGGCACTTAAACTGACAGCTTTTTTGCTGGCCTTTGATCTCGGGGCCAGTATCGGCCTGCAGCTTTTCATTCAACCGCCTGACAGGCAGGTCTGGCTCTGCATCGTGGACAGCGCCATCATTTTTATATGGCTCTACAACCGCCACCTTTACGCTGGAAAACCAGTCCTGCGGGCAGGCGTACCGCTTGGTTATCTTCTGATGATGCTGCTCAGCATCACGTTTATTGTGACCCACGGTCAATCGGTAAGGTTGTCTGAAATCGTTTCGGATGCGATATACATCTTATTGCTGAGTGTGAATCTCTGGGGCGGAATTCGTAATGCCTTCGCTAAGTTGGGAACTGGCAGCGGGCATAGCGATTGGGCTGTACGCCCTGACCATATTCGTGCTGGTGATCGTCGATGAGCGAGGACAGCATAGAGACAAAACTGGCCAGACTAGAGGGTCGGTTCGAAGGAAGGATCAAACACCTGGAGACAGTGGCAAATGATCACCAGGAAACGCTGTATGGAACTGGCGATCACAAAGGTGGCTTGGTCAATGAAATGAAGGACGTGAAGACCGAGAATAAGTACCTTCGCCTAATTTATGTCCTCGTTACGGCTCTTGTGCTCCCATGGCTCAACGCCCTGCTCGGCAGGATGGGTCTCGGGCCTTTGAGGATTGGATAACCCACAGGTTTTGACAAACGCCGCGTTTCGTCGCACCCTGTCGGCCTGATCAGGGAGTCCCATCGTGATTGAAACACCGCAGGACCGGGAAGACCGAATCGTTCAGCGCGTGCTGGCCTTTGCTACGGTCGCCATCGTTGCCTTCGTCGTGGTCATCCTTATGTTCAAGGAAATCCCGAACAAGAACGAGGTCATGATCGGCACCGTGATCGGATTTATCTTTGGGAACATGGCCGGGCCTATCTTCCGCAAGATATTCGGCGGCCCTGATTCGGGAACGCGCCAAGCTGTGGCTGCATCCAATGACGTGCTCAAGACGGCAGTCGCTGCTGCATCTGGCGTCCAAGGAAATCCTGTCGTTGTTCAGGCGCCGGCCGTCGTGACCGTAGAGCCAAATCCCAAGCCCGAGGAATAACCATGACGCTCGCAGCGGCCTATACGGCGCAGTCCGGCACCTATCCCGAGTTCCTGCATGTCCATGACGCCGGCGACACGGTCCGCATCTCGGTTCGAGGCCCGGCCGTTCCGAACGATGATGGTGTTCTGACCGAAGGACCGACGGTTTCGATGACCATGCCGCGCGACAAGTACGTCAAACTTCTGAAACAAGCCCTGGAGCAAATGCCCGATGTTTGAAACCCTGCAAAAGAACCTCGCGGCCAAGGGCCTGTACGGCGGCGCGATCGACGGCCTCACTGGTCCGAAAACTTACTCAGGACTGATCCAGGCCATCGGGGCTCACATTGACCCAGTCAGACTGCCCGAACTGACTCAGGCCTTTTCTTTGAGGCTTGCACAGGGCCACATCGACACAGCGCTCAGGCTGTCGCACTTCATTGCTCAGTGCGCGCATGAGTCTGGCGGGTTCCATTACTGGTATGAGCTCGGCGGCCCGGACTATTTCAAGAAGTACGACGGCCGGAAGGATCTCGGAAATACCTATCTCGGAGATGGATACCGATTCCGTGGTCGCGGCATCATTCAGCTTACCGGCCGAAGCAACTATTCCAAGTATGCCGCTGCTCTCGGCCTGGACCTGATAGGCAATCCCGAACTGGCTGCCACGACCGATGTCGCTGTCAGGATCGCTGTCCAGTTCTGGAACGACCATGGTCTGTCAGCGCTTGCCGACAAGGATGACGTTCTGACGATCACGAAGCGAATCAATGGCGGAACCCGCGGACTTGCAGAGCGCAAAGCCTACTTGGTAAAAATGAAATCACTGTTCGGCATCTGACCATGTTCAGCGGCATCAAGACCTACCTCCTGATCGGCGCGGCAGTCCTGATCCTCGGAACAGTCGGCGGCCTATGGTTCGAGTTCGAACACCGTGGCGCCGAACTGAAAGTGATGAAGGCCGATCTCGCTGCAGCTCAGGCCCGGGCACTGGCTGCGGAGCGCAACATCAAGATCGAGACGCAGATCCAGACCGTGACGCGGAAGGTCTATGTCAAAGCCAAGGAGGCTCAAATTGCCGTACAAGCCCAAGACCCGAAATGTGCTGATGCTGGTCCTTTTATCGACAGTTGGCGTTCTGGGGTTATTCTCGTGCGCAACTCGGCCGGTTCCAGTACCAGTTCCGCTTCCCCCGTCGGTCCTTGAATCGTGCCTGTCCGGAGATCCCGCTCTGGTAAAGACGGTTCAGGACCTGGCCGTGTTCTCGATCGACCAAGAAGCAGCGCTACAAGCCTGCGAGGCAAAGCGTAAAGCGCTGGTTGATATCGCCCAGGGCAAGCCTTAGCGGACCATTACTGGCGGGAATGATGAGGTGCCTTCCATAAGGCTTGCGCCGGCATTCGCACCATCGTACTTTTCCTTGAGGCTCAGATACAACGCCACCTCATCAGTGTCAGGCTCGCCATCCCTTAGCTTTCGGTAGAAGACGACACGGACCCGTTTGGGATCTATACCGTTCTGGTTCTCTGTAATGCAGATGGTCAGGTCTTCGACGGCGCACCCGGCACGACCTGCCACGTCCTGAAAGTCCTTGGTGATCTGGTCCAGGGTCAGTTTTATGCTATCCCAATTGACTTGATTGAACTCGACGAGTTTCTTGCCGATCATGTTCTATCTCCTTGTGGGTGGAATTGACGGTACGCCTTCAGACTGACTGGAGCCGCACATCGGAATAGTTACCCAACCATCAGGCGGCGGTTTCAGCTTCATCGACATGAACGGTGGCTCAAGGTCAAACGACTTGGCTGCGACAACCTGACCACCCGGGCCGACATAAACAGCCGGCGTTTCAGGCGGGATGTGCCAAGATATCTTGTATCCGTCGCGGAAGGTGTAGAGGGGCTTCATCCTTCCCTCCGGGGAGAATGCTCTCCGACAAGCCAAGCGCAGGCTGCAATTTCCAAGGCGCGCTTGGCCTCAGCTTTTGTAAGTGGCGCGCTTACATCATCTTCGCAAAGGCTCGCCACCCACCAGTCAGTTTTCGGCGGATGCTTCAGCCAAACGTAGCCAATCATTCGACCATTCCAATACAGCGACCTATCCAGGCGCCATTCAAAATCAAGTCGCGTCTCGCATGTGTTAGTCATGACCGTCCCCTTCTTTGGCGCTCAATCTCTGCGCTGACCTTTGTCAAGCCTTTTGCTGCATCTTCGGGAAGGATGCCGCGCTTGCAATGCGGGCAGGCTGGGGCTACCTTTTGTCGGCGCCATATGTCGTCAAAGGCTTTTGCTGCGCGCGAAATCAACGATGCCTGCTCAGCCTTTTCGACGTTCTCAAGACGCCGTTCAGCTTGGGTCGCGGCGCGATGAAACTGACCCACCACGCCCTCGAAGGCGTCAAACGCTTCCACGTCATTTTCGCAATCAGAGCACCATATGCGGCGCTCTCGGCTATCGTACATCAGCTTTCGATGGGCGCATACTGAGGTTGGCCTGCGCGACATGCCGCGAGAAACCCTGATATCACCTATATCGACAACCTTGACGCCCGCAAGATACTCTTGAGGAACTATCGGCGGCGTTTTCTGATCGGCCACGGCTCATTCCCCTTTGGTAGTGGGAGAGGCGGGGAGAGGCATCCAGCGACAAAGCCAGTCATCGCCCACGCCCATGCCGGGATACAGCGCCCAGCCCATGTCAAGCCGTCCACTGACGCCCATATGCTTGATGACAAAGCAGCGGCCTGCCATATGGCTCCAGCGCTCATCAGGAATGTCACCACATTGCGCGATGATCCATGTCCCGTCCTTCGGCGCGCTTTCCATCGTTCGCCACCCCACCTGTACGGGGGACAACCATTCACGGGCTGCGGTTTCGACAGACCCAATCGCAACCTTTGCCAGAAGATCGCTATCATACGGCCACGAAAACTCCTTCGCATCCCGCTGGCGTTCCAGTTCTTGGTCAATCGCCTCGGCTACACAGGCTCGTAACTTATCCATTTTCGCTCTCCCACGGAACACGTGACGCAAAAGCTTCGGAAGCATTATCGAGCCGCTTAATTGCCTCTGGGGATTTGTCTTCAAATGCCACTATGCGAGCAGCTATGACCAGTTCAACAACGTCTGCTTGCAGCTTCACCCCCTCGGAAAGGGCTTCTGATATGGCTGCGAGGGCGTCTGCCTCGGTTATGAAGCGTTTGCCAAGCATTTCGGCCCCGCTGGTACGGTGCTTCTCCAGCAGTGCTTTGGCCCTAGCCCGTTGTTCTGTGGTGGTCATGAGGTCGGGTCCTTAATGGCTGAAAGGATAGCGCGGAGTTCGCAGATAACTGCCATCCGCCAGTTGAAACTTGAGCACCCAAGGGCTGGCTGTTCATGCCCCAAAGGCAATTTCTTGGTACTGGCTTCGTAAGCGTCGAGAAGTTCCATCGCTACCTTCAGCCTTTCGTCTGGCTGGGGGCGGGTGTAGAGGGGTTGCTCTTCGAAGTCGCGATGGGACCTGTATTTCGAGCCCTCCGGTAGCGGCTTGTCAGTCAGCGCCCATTGGGTGACACAGATATCCCATCCTAGTTCGTCAGGTATGTTTTTGTACCTATACCTATGACGCCACGCTACCGACTCTCCCTCTGTACTGGCCGGCGCAGGGGTGGGCGGATAGACGAAGCCTGCGGGTGCGCGGTCAAGGCGGTAGCGGAAGGTGGTGATCTGCGCAGCAACTACGGGTGCGCTCCAGTCCAGGCTGGTGGCCCAGCAATTGGCCTCGCGTCCGTCTGTTTGCCACGCAGCCTTGAATGACCATTCAAATTCCTTTGCCCACGGTATCGGGCACTCCCCGCCTGTCCAGTCGAACCATTCAGACCATTGCGGTTCAGGCACAGACTGCATGTAGCCTGACGTGGCTACGGGCTTGGCGAGGGAGTCGAGTTCATCCTTTGACCACGTTTGGCCTATGTCTCTGCGGCCAAAAACCTCTATGACCTGCTTCATCATCCACAGGATATAGAAAGGCCTATTGCCACCGGAAAAGCCGCCGAGGTCATTTTTCTGAAGGTCGGACCAGAGTTGTTCGGCCCGCTTCAAAAGCGCTTTAGCTTCGTCGGTCGTCAAAAGTTCAGGCGGCTGTCTGGACTCACCCATGATCTTCGCTCCGTAGCTTTTCGTGGAGGGAGGCGGCGGCAACGAAGTCGGCAGACCACATTTCAAGCTCGCTGCGACTGTCGGAAAATGGCGAATACAGACGAAGTTCGCCAGTGCCCGTCTGCCTCTCTAGGCCGTAAAGGGGCGAGGTGTGCTTTTTGCCTGGGTATCTTTCCGTGGCGACCTTAGCAAACGGCTCCGTCACCTCTGCCGCTTCTTTAACAAGGAAGCGGAGGCGGGAGATGGTGGCGGCGGACTGGTTAGCTTCGCGGACAAGATCGGTTATGATCTCGTGCGCCTCAGATGCCTTGATAGCCACGCCATCCATAGATGAGCCATACTCCATGGCTTCTTCCACCGCTTCAGATACACTTCCCAGGAGTTGCCAAGCCTCGTTTTCTGGTGATGCATTCTCCCTTGCCGTTTCAGCCGTCACGTCTTGGATTGGGGTCATGGTTGATTGTCCTGTAGGGCGGCATCAAGTTTGGAGGCCATGTCGGGATGCCACGACATGATATTGCGGACCTCAGTCAGGCCGGTCAGCCATGCCAGCGCCTCCCGATCCACCACCACTGCGTTAGACTTTGGACGGGCGGCGATCATGGCGGTGTAGGACCGCTTCACGCTGTTTGGCGTTGCGTGTCCTATGTGACCTTGATAGGTGCTGGCGCTACTGCCCTCCGTTGCCATCTCTTCCGTCGCCTTATCAGGCACGATAACGTAGCGCGCCCCGTCCGATGTTTTGCCTTGTGTGGTCATGGGTTTTTGCCTTCAAACGCTTTCATGTAGTCGGCCTTGGACCACGCCTTGAAGCGGTCAATCCAAGCGCCCAGGCCGTCAGGATCGGTCAATGGGGGCGGCATAGGATCGCCAGTTTCGTCAATGTAAATTTGACGGCAGCCTTCATGCTGGATGGCAAAGGCGAAGTAACCATCAAAGGTCATTTCGCCGAATGCGATCCGGGCCTCGTCGCGCTGTTCGTCAGTCATGGCGTTACCGTTGCTTTCAGGATGGCGGCGTCGGAAATGGCAAACGCGGCATTTGCCATGGCGTCGTCAGGGCCGGTAAAGGCTCGCAAGAGTTCTGACAGAACGATGGTAGCTTTCAGCAGTTCAGGAGCTGCCGCTATCAGGCGGGCCTCGTCCTCTTTGAGGGCGTATGCGACGGGGCCGCCACCATCGCGTCGAATGGTGAACTGAGATTCGCTGCCATCAAGGTATTCAGGCTGGCCTTCGTCCTCGAAAATCCATTTGTCATTCTGCATTGGTGGGGGATCCTTCTTCGTCATCGTCCCAGTCTTGATCGTCATCTGCGCTTTCAGCCGGCGCATTGTCGTCTCGGCCGAACATTTCTTCGAACAGAACATCATCAGGTTCGACGGCCATATTTACCCTGGCCCATGGCACCGTGCCCCACTGCTCCCGCAGGCGGTGATAGTTGTCACATGCCTTGTTCAGCATCTTCTCGCCCCGCAAGTCGGTGAAGTCGCCCATCTTCCTGATGATTGGTGTCAGGACCGGTGCCGACGGACTCTTGGCGTTGTTGCTGGTCTTTTTGAAAAACAGGAACGTGAAGCCCCATGTCTCGACATCGACCAGGCCCTTGAGCCAGTCCAGTTGCCGCGGGTTGGCGCCGAAGACCAAACCGTTGCGAATCTGGTCTCGCATAAAGACACGAGCGCGGCTGTAAATGTGCCTTTGCCCGGAGTAGCCCAGATCACGGATTATGCGGATGCAGGTGTAGACGTCTGGGCTTATTCCAAGCGGAACACGCTTTGCCATGACGTGTTTGCCCATGCTCTTCAAGTCTATGATCTGGTCCGTCAGAAGCCTATCAAGCCTGGCCCGCATCCTGATTCCATCGAAGGTAAACAGGACTGTGACCTCGGCGAGACCTCCCTTGATCCACTTCCCGATTTCAGGGTGTGTGTGAACAAGCGCTCCCATAGAGTGGACGTTTTTGTAGGTCTTCGGCTTCAACGGAGTTAATCCAAGACGCGCCTGTTCGGCTTTCCAATCTCTGGCGGCCTTTGGAACGTATGAGTCGAACGGTGACTCGACGTAGCGTTCATAAAATGTGTCGAACCCCTCAAGGACTATAGTATGAAGCGCCCTGCCGAATAGATACTCGTCGTCTCGCTCGCTTTCTTCCCGGTCAGGATTGTCCTTCGACGAATAAAACCAATCCTCAGCCGTGTCGCTGGCCAGTATCTTGATGTCGGTCGAGCCGATTCTGTTCTGCACGAAATACAGATAATCGGGCATTCCTATGAAGGTGCCATCCGGCAAATTGAAATATAGGTCAATCGCCTCGGCCAGGGTCAGCACGAGGTTGTCAACGTCGCCGTGGTCCTGCGCGACGGACTGGGTTTCTATGAGAGCGGGGAGCGTTTCTTGTGTCACATTACCTCCAGAAGCAGTATGTTTTGCTCAGTCCCTCGGCACGACATAGGTTGTATCGCCAGACCTTCAGGCCCACGCCAAGACTGAGTGCTATAATCGCTATCAGGATTGAAGCCGCTAATTGGAAGCGCTTCATATCGGAAACCCGTCGTCATAGTCTTCGTCCACCTCAGCGAAATCCGAGTCGTGGACCTTCGGCGCCGGCAAAGCAGCAGTCTGGCGAGCCCGGCGATATTCCCAAGACTGGGGAGCGTTGTCGAAAGCATATTGCGCCGTGCAGGTCCGGAACTGATAGATCGACGAGCCTCCGACCAAGACAGGAGTCTTGAACTCACCGTCCTCGATCGGTTCGACTTCGCAGAACTTCTGGCCGAAGCGTTCAACTTCCTGGTATCGGCCGATGTGACGGACGTGACCAAGGACTTCTACCACGGCATAGTCGCCGTCTGGGTAAGTCTGGGTGGGCTCGGCAGGCATTTCGATGTCATCAGTCATTGCACAGTCCTCGTGGCTGCATCGTTGATAAAGGTGTCGACCAGCAGCCGGGCGTCGACGATCTCAGGTGCTGTTGCGATATGGCCCGAGCATCCCCATTCCAGAGTAGCGGCCTGAAACGCAGCGCCGCACTTGGTACAGACATATTCGTCAGTGCTGGAAACCCTGACCTTGTGGTGGTACTCAACCATTGGCCTTCTCCTTGATCCGTTCAAACTCGTTCATGGCCTCGATCGCCGCCTTGGCCAGGTACTCGGAATAACTGCCGTGGACCCGAGCGTTGAAGGCTTCCAGTGCGATCTTCAGTTCGCGGCTTAGGTATTGAAGTCTGGTCATTGTCTTGGTGGTTCCAGAGCAAGGCGAGGGCCGTGAAGATATTGCGGTTCGTCGACCACAGTGAAGTCGGCCCCGACCCACGCCATCATTTCAGCCAACTCTCGCTCTTGGCCCGCAGTCAGGTCTCTGCGGGTTTTCAACTCCCGCCAGACATGCTGGACGGCCTGCTTCATGTAGTCAGCGGTATAGAACGGCGAGAAACGATAGAACTGAATGTTACGGCCGACGCGAGCCTTGGGCGGGGCACAGTGATTCCAGATCATCCTGAAGGTATAAAACAGGTGTCTGGTTTCCATGTCACGTGGAGCGTGCATGTTGTCGTGCCTGTCCTTCCAGCGCCACGTCAACGCCGGAACCGATGGGTTTTGTGTCAGAACTGGCTGCATCATCTCGCCCTCATGGCCTGAACCAAATACGGGTCAGTCTCGGCCTGACCCAGATACCAGCGCACGTAATCGGCCGGCAGGTCTTTGATGGCCATGCCCTTGTGCTTGCCGAACTGCATCACGGTCGGGATGCGGGCTTCCTCGGACATTTGGTATAGGTCGGCCATGTTGGCGGGATGCAGAACCTCGATCAGTTTTTGCAGCACGAACGCCGTCGCAAGGATGTCTGTCTCGACGCTGTGCGCACTGGCGAAGAATTCCTTGAACCGGGCCACGTCGAGGTAAGCGACCAACGCCATCAGTTTGTGGCTGTCGAGATCGGGCCATACCTTGCGGGCCAGACAGAGCGTGTCGATGCGCTTGCAGTCCGGCTTTCCGACAGCGGCCCAGTCAAAGTCCACATTCTGGCCAATCATGTATTCGTGGCCGAAACTGGACATAACGAACGGCTCCCGGTCCGCAACGTCCTGCTCGGTAATGCCATGAACCGACATGGCGCCGAATTCGATGGGCTTCGTGGGCTTGTAGCGCAATGACCACAGACCGCCGAATGACCATGCTTCGTCGAACATGACCAACATCTGGCCGTACTCGACGACGGATGGTTCGACAATACCCGTGGTCTCGGTGTCGATCAGGAGTGCTGTTTCGGTCATTGGTCATCCTTCACTTCAACAAAGAACGGGTCGCCGGGGAAGGCATTGGCCCACAACTCCGTGTCGCGAATCGCGGCGTAGAGTTCGTGATCCTGGTCGATGGCGATGGCGGCTTCCCACGGCCCGATCTTCTCGTCCCTGAGCCACGTCAGAAGCTGCACGATCTCGTCCCAAGATTTTGCCGCACGGGCACGTTTGATGGCGTTGGCGATAAGTCCTGCGCTGGGGGCTTGAGTGCCTTCCTGCGAAGTTTGCGGCCCGTCGGCAGGCCCTTCCGGTTCGATAGCTGCTGCCCGATCCGCGTCAGAGATAGACTGGTCAGAAGGGGTGTCGAGCCGGGGCTCAATAGGGGTGCCGGTTGCAGCATTATTTTCCGGCTCAGATCGTTGCTCAGGCTTGGGTTCGACCCGGCCGGTCGGCGGCGGTGAAACAGGTTCTCGCCCAGCGGAATTCCCTTGTTGCTGCTCAGGTTCGCGGCGGCGGTGAGCGTCTTCCCGCCCGGCCTGTTCTTGGCTAGTACGGTTCGTTGGCGCCTCGGGAATATCGTCAGCCGGATTGTGTGTCAGGGCGACTGTGGTCACGACAGGAACGGCGGCCTGTACCTTCGTGAAATCGTAGAACGACTCCTCGTTAGCCACGACCGTTTTCAGTTCTTCGAACGGCAGCGTCTTGGACAGGGAGTGAATCGCGGTCTTGATCGACATTTCGTCTTCGTACTTCGACCAGACGTTGTCTGACTTCGACGCGGCCTTGGCCTTCGCGATCTTCTTCTTCGACAGGGCGCGCATGTGCTGCACGCCGTCCTTGGTTTCGACGATGCAGTATGACGCGATGATCTTCGGGTTGTCTTCGTTCCGAATTTCCAGAGATGGCTTGTGCTTGATCGAGGGCGCATCGCCGCCCGTGATGTCATAAAACTCCCCGTCGTAAATCACATCGGTGATGATGCGCTGGACCCGGCCGGTGCGGTACAGGATTTCGACGATGCCCTTGACCATGACCATGGCCTGGACTTTCTTGATCCACTGCTCCCGGCCGTTGGCGTCCTTGACCTTGGTGCTGTAGATCACCAGCGCGGCCTGCTTGCCATCGGGATTGACGCGGTACGTCGCCAACTGGACACATGCCTGAAACAGAGAGGTGCGATCCGCGTTGAGCAGTTCCGGGTCTTTCAGCAGGGCGTTCTTCACGACGCTGACGAATCGCTTGGCGACATCCATGCCTTGAAGCAGGCCGGCGAGTTCACCCAACCTGTTGTCGAGTTGGCCGATGAACTGCGTCATGGCACCGTGCCTTGTTTCAGTCGGTGCCGCTGTGGCAGCCTGAGTCGCGACTTGGTTCTTGCCTGGTTCGGCCATTTAGATTCGCTCCGATTGCTGATGTCGGAAAAATCTTACACTTGACGTGGCACAAAAACAAGTCATATTGTCGCGAAATGTTGCACGTGTCGCATGGAAGATAAACATGACAACTGAACTTTCCCCAGAAATGGCCGATTTCTTTATCCGACTCAGCGTGACTGGAATGACTGAGCCCGAGTTTGGACATCGTGCCAACCTATCTGCTGCCACGCTGCGGCGCTGGCGCAATGGTCGCCCGCCCGAGGGTAACCGACTCGGCACAGCAGTAGCCGCAGTCAACCAGGTCCTTCGCGAAAAGCGGGACCGCATCGACGAACTTCTCAACGCTGACAAAGGAGTTTCAGCACATGGCGAATGACGAACCCGCTGGCCAAGGCCACAACCGCAGTCCGGAAGATGTCTTCCAAGAGCACCTGAGCCTGGTCCTGCGTCACAAGCGCGGTCCTCTGGCTCTGGCCAAGGCTGCGTTCGATGCGCAGAAGAAAAAACTGAAGTCCCTGTTGGCCGATGCCAAGAAGGACAACATCAAGTTGGTCCAATTCAATCGAACGATCGACGCTCTGGATATGGATGATGAAGACGCTGCTGCGTCCAACTCGCAGGCTCAGCGTCAATATGATATTTGGGCAGGGGTCGACGTCGGTGAACAACTGGACTGGCTCGAACCCAAGAACCCCAAGCCCAGCGGCAAAACCGATGCCGAGCGCTGGTATCGCAGGGGTTTTGAAGATATCCGCTTCGGCGCGCTCGACCCCGAAGGCTATATCAATCCTGTCACGGGCAAGGCCGAGCCCGGAATGATCATGCCAGGGTCGCCACCGAAGTACGTCCCGGCCGAAAATATCAACGACTGGGCCGACGGCGCCAACGCTGCGAACAAGTTGAACGAAGCCGACTTCCTGGCCCGGTGCGACAAGAAAGCCGACACGCCGGTCGAACAGGCCGCCAAGAAGGGTCGCAAGGCCAAGGCTACGACGCCGGCCGAAACCACGAAGCCGATCGAGGGCGCTGAACTGTCCGACGAACAGCAGGCCGATCTTGCTGCCGAGTTCGAAGGCGCCTGACCATGGAAGGAAAATATCACATGCAAACCGCGACCAGACTCCCGACCATCGTCGGCGATCCAACTGCTCACTCTATCGCAATGTTCCAGAAGCGTGTCTTTCAGCGCCTGACCAAAGGTCTTGAAGGTGAAGACTTCAAGCGCGAACTAACTCTGGCAAGCCAAACCGAACAAAGAATGCGTCCTCCCATGGGACGCCTGATTGGTCACGGCCAGCAACTCGCAGCGATTCGCGAGCGAAAAGCAGCCGAAGCAATGCCTACCACCTCTGACTCTGTCGATTCGCGTCAGGTGAAGCGCCGCGTCGAACTGAAGGCCCGCAAGAAAACCGCGGCGGCCGAGCGGAAGGCAGCCATCGCCAATCGTCTTCGTCAGACCCGGAAGAAAACCGGGACAGCATGACGGATCGAAAGCCTGACCTGCAATTGTTCCTTGGCGGCAAAGTCGTCGCCAAGGGACGGGCACGCACCGCAACGCGCAAGCGATCCGCTGCCAAAGGTGGTGGGACGTGGATCGCTCACATCACCCCTCCTGCCACTGAGAACTACGAGAAGGCGATCAAGGCCGAGGTTCTGAGAATTCTGCGTGCCCCACTATCTGGTCCACTCTGGGTCAAGGTCATCTTCTACATTGCCCCCCCGAGGTCCTGGTCCAAGAAAGCGCAGGCCGCAGCGGTCGGAACCTACGTCGTTTCTAAGCCAGACCTTGATAACTATGTCAAAATATTCGACGGCCTCAACGAGGTGGCGTGGCACGACGATAGCCAGATCGTGAAACTTCAAGCCGTCAAAAAGTACAGCGAGGCGCCCGGAATGGCTCTCCAGATATTCCGTTTATAACAAGGGGATTTCCTTGACACATTCTGATTGCAGCCTCCACCTCGGAGACTGTCGTGAAGTCATGGCTGCGATGCCGGACAACTCTGTAGACTCGATCGTCTGTGATCCGCCGTATGAAATCGACTTCATGGGCAAAGGTTGGGACAGGTCTGGCATAGCCTATGATCCTGTGGTCTGGCAGCAATGTCTCAGAGTTCTGAGGCCTGGTGGGCACATGGTCGCGGCGTCTCACGTCAAGACGTATCACCGCATGGCAATAGCGATCGAGGATTCCGGGTTTGAGATCCGCGACATGATACCTTGGATCTATTCCAGTGGTTTCCCGAAGAACCATGACGCGGAGCGCGCCGTGGCTCAGAAGCAATGCGTGCTGCCCGGCCGGCACTTCTCACGCCAGGTTCCGGAAGGTGCAAAGTTCATGGAAGGCGACCACATTTGCCACGAGACTGCGGACAGTCTCATATGGAAAGGCTTTGGCACAGCCCTGAAACCGGCCAACGAACCATTCTGTCTGGCCCGCAAGCCACTTGATGGCAGCGTGGCTGAGAACATCCTGAAATGGGGCGTTGGGGTGCTGAATATCGACGACTGCAGGGTTGGGGATGACGAGGCAGAGCGCGGACGCTGGCCGGCCAACATCATTACTGACGGTTCTGAACCGATCACTAGCCAGTTTCCAGAGGTCGCTGCGGGCGGGGGTTTGACTGGTAACGAGCCATCTCGTCCCATGGGCGGCCATGTCTACGGTGACATGAATGGGCGGCACACGTGGCAGTCCTATGATGACTTCGGATCAGCGGCGCGGTTCTTCTACTGTGCCAAGTCATCTACAGAGGATCGTGAACACGGCCTTGAAATGCTGGAACACCAGTTGCCGGCTGCTGCGCAGTTCAGGCCGAACCACTTGGAAAAGGCCAATGATGGCGAGGCGGGAAACCCATATGGACGGTACAGGAAGCGCAAAAATATCCATCCGACCGTCAAGCCAGTGGGCCTGATGCGATACCTGTGCCGGCTGATCACGCCACGAGGCGGAACGGTACTGGACCCTTTTATGGGATCTGGCAGCACGGGCAAGGCAGCGAGGCACGAGATCTTCAAATTCATCGGCATCGACATCACGCCTGAATATTATGAAATCGCCACCAGACGCCTGAGTGCGGTCGTGGCTCAAATGGATCTATTCCGGCACGTCAAACCCCAAGCCCAGCAACCCAGCATGTTCGGTGACGAATGAGTGAGGCAGAAAATGACCTGGATCTATGTCCCATCAACCTCATCAGTCTGTGTACCGGAGGAGGCGGACTCGATCTCGGATTCGAGTTGGCGGTTCCAGGTGCTCGAAGCGTCGTGCTGGTCGAGAGGGAAACCTACGCGATCGCGCAACTGGTATCAGCTATGGAAGCGGGGCTTATGGCTCCAGCGCCTGTGTGGAGCGATGTGTTCACCTTCCGCGGCCGAGACTGGCGTGGCGCAGTGGACGGCGTCATTGGTGGAATCCCGTGCCAACCACACAGTCTCGCTGGCAAGCGACTCGGCGAAGAAGACGAACGCGATCTCTGGTCCGATGCAAGGCGAATCATCGTCCAGTCCGGGGCGTGGTTCTGCCTCATTGAAAACGTCCGCGGCATGGTCTCATCGGGCGGACTCGAGCGAGTTTGGCGAGACCTTCGACGGCTTGGTTTCACGGTTGAGGTTGGACTGTTCACGGCGGAGGAAGTCGGCGCCAGTCACGAGCGGGAGCGAGTCTTCATCCTCGCAGTGGCGAACCCCGACCGACGACTCGAACCGCGGCGGAGCGCAGTCCGGCCTGAAGCGGCTTCAGGCCGGACATACAATGAACCTGCAAGATCAAGTGGTGGACTTTCGTGTGGAGTCGGCCAGGCCGACTCCAGCGACACGGGATTACAAGGGCGCGAACTCAGCGGATCACTTGGAGAACGGCACGGGTCGGAAGCATCTGGATCAACTGCCAAACTTCGTCCAGCACATTTGGTCGACGCCCAGGGCGTCGGACGGGGAGAAGGGCAGTCCGAATCAGGATTTCGGAGCAGGCGGGACACCTTTGCCGGCGCAAGCAGTGCAATGGCAGACGCCGAAGGTGGCGCCGGGGGCCTATACGAGGGACCGCGGCCAGAAAGGTCAGGAACGCCTGTCCGTCGAGGGACAGGCGCGGAGCGAGACTTGGTCGACACCGTCGGTAGCGGACGTGATGGGGGGCAGGCTGTCTCGGGACCGAGACAGGTCGGACGAACTGTTGATGAACGGTCAGGCGGCTTCCCTATCTTCCCACCTGGACCAAATGACTTATCCGGTTGGCGGGATATCCTCGACCGAGCGCCGGAGTTTGAACCCAGTTTTCGTCGAGTATCTGATGGGTTGGCCTCTCGGATGGACATTGCTCGCGTGGACCGACTTAGGATGCTCGGCAACGGCGTTGTGCCACTTCAAGCAGCGTATGCGGTCAGAACTCTTGCGCATCGGCTTGCCGCCAGAGGCTCCGCTGGTGCAGCCAGACTTGTTCGGATGATGGACCATGACTGAAACATCAAATCTTGGCAGCGAGCAGGCCCTTCTCGGCACGCTGCTGTACGAGAACGAGGCGCTTGAACTGATCCAGAACGGCTTAAAGCCGGAACACTTCGCAGAGCCATTCCACCAGAGACTGTTCGCAACGATCCTGGCATGGCGCGATGAGAGGCCGGCCAGGTTGGCGAACCCAACCCTGTTGGCGAAGAAGTTTGCCGAGGATCAGGCCTACCTCGACTTGGGCGGCATAACTTATTTCGCCGATCTGGTCGACCGCGCCCCTCCTATGGCCAACATCGGCCAGTACGCCCGCGACATTCTTAACCTGTGGCAGTTGCGCAGGCTCGAGTCGGCCGCGAGCAGGGCGACAGTATTTGATGATGCTCAGGAGGCTATGTCGTTCCTGAGAAAAGCCGTGGACAGCATCGACGAGGCCAGCCCCGAGGAAGATGACCTTGAGGCGTCCGACACCATTGCTGCGAAGTTTATGGCCCAAATGGGAGACATGGCGAGGTCTGGGAAGACTCTGGGTCTCAGGTCTGGACTGGCGTCATTCGATGATGTGGTGGGCGGCCTTGTCCCGTCGGACCTGATTATTCTCGCAGGCACGGCGTCCATGGGCAAGAGTCTGGCCGGCCGATCACTGATCTACAAGGCCGCTGCGGCAAATCCGGACAAACTGTTCCTGATCTACAGCTTGGAAATGCCGAAGTGGCAGTTGATGGCCCGGACCATCTCGGAACTGGCGTACTGGAAAGGCCAGAAGATTCCGTACCGAAACTACAAGTCTCCGTCGGTCCGGATGCAGGAGGACCTGCTGCCGTTTCAGGACATGGTTCCGTCCAATGTGCTGATATCGGAGCGCCGCCGCCTGTCGATGGAGGATATCGAGCGCAGCGTCAGGCGGACAGTCCGAACCAAAGGCCAGGTCGGGGCATATCTCGTCGACCACATCCATGAACTCAGGGTCGACGACAAAGCCTTCGATCCCTACGGCGAGGCGGCGGGACGGGCCAAGGTGCTGAATGCTGAACTGGGACTGACGGGTATTTTGCTGAGCCAGTTGAGCCGGGCGGTCCAGGGCCGGGACGGAAAGCGACCCTTGATCTCCGACCTGCGACAGTCCGGGTCTTTGGAGCAGAAGGCCGACGTCGTCATGTTCCCATACCGAGAATGGCAGGTCCTGAAAGACGAAAAGCCCCGAAAGGAATCGGCGCAGCAGGACTGGGAAAACAAGATGGCGGCGGCGAAGAACAAGTTGACCATGATCTATGCCAAGGTCAGGTCCGGAGCGCCCGAGGACCGTGACATGTGGTGCAACCCGGCCTTCGACACTTTCGCCGATCAAGCCCCGGCCGACACGATCTGGGAGGACTGAGATTTCGGTGGCGTTCTGACGATATTTTGGTAAGAGTGGCGGGGCGGCGAGGTCCTGAGAAACCTCAACCGCCACATTATCGGCCTGCAAGGAGGGCCGCGCACATGAAAAACAATAGACGACACACGTGTACGATTCAAGACGGTCTTTGCTGACCAATGTCTGACGTCGCGACTCTCATTGCAGATATGGTCAAGGGCGGGGTCGATGCCGACCTTATCGGCCGCGTGGCCGCTGCCTTGGTAGACGCCAAGGGCTCGACCGTGCCTGTCGAAAACTCCAATGATAAACGTCGCGAGAGAAACCGCAGGTATTACGAAAAGCGTCTTAATTCAGACGACAATAAGACGATTTCAGACGACCAAGACGCTGAAACGTCTAAACCCCCTTTCCCCGCTTCTTCTCCTTCCTGCCCCCCGGATGGTCCCCCTTCCCTTGCCCCCGAACCCCCTAAACCCATCCCCCCCTTAACCCCCCTTCCTTCCTCATCATCACCCCAAACCCGTTCGGTCATCGCGCGGCCCGAAGGCGATCTTTTCGAGTTGGAAGTTCAACCGACGGCCAAGCAGGCTGATCAGGAATTGCTGAGCGACTTCGACGTTTTCTGGATGGAATATCCCAGCAAAAAAGCCAAACCGAAGGCCGTCGAGTCCTACCGAAAAGCCAGAAAAAAGGCTACGGCGCAGGAAATTCTCAGGGGTTTGGAGGCGTACAAACAACACAAACCTCCTGACCGAAGTTGGCTTAACCCGACGACATTCCTGAACCAACAACGATGGACAGACGAACATGAACCAGGCCAGCACCAGTCTCACCGTCAGACCTCCGGAGAGCGAAATCACGAAGGCACAATGCGAGCTTTTGACCTCGCCGATCAGCTTTTTGAACAAAGGAATCGACGCGCTTGAGCGAAACCTGAGCGACGTCGAAAATCGGGATGAGATTCGGCGCGAGGCCCGTCTTGTCCTGCTGGCCCAGACTCCAGGCACTAGGTCCGAGATCAAGGAGATCGTGTTTCGAATCCTGAACCACTACGAAAGCTTTGATCGACGTTCGATCGAGTCCAAGGCGATGCTGGTCGACGACTGGCTCGAGTCGTTGGCGGAGTGGCCGGCCGACGTTCTGCGGGGCATGGCAAAGGCTTGGCGCGAGAATCCGAAGTCGGAATATTTTCCGACCGTGGGCAAGGTCATCGACGAAATCCCGGCGCAGTTCAAGGATCGCTACAAGGCGATGTATTCCGCGCAGCAGGTCGCTAAGCAGGAGTGGTTCTAATGGCTGAAACTACAGGAATTTCGTGGACTGATTCTACAATCAACTTCTGGATAGGGTGCACAAAAGTTGGACCTGGGTGTCAAAATTGCTACGCCGAGGCGATGAATCACAGGTTCGGCGGCGGCAACTGGGGTGCAGGAGCGCCGCGTAAGCGCACGGCTCAGGCCACGCGCAACAACCTGCTCAAGTGGCAGCGCGAGGCGGATAAGACCGGGGTCCGTCGAAAGGTGTTCATCAACTCCATGTCGGACTTCTGGGACAACGAAGTGCCGATAGAATGGCGCGAGGAAGACGCCGTGGTCATGGCGGCGTGCGACGGTCTGGATCTGCAACTCGTGACGAAGCGGATTGGAAATGTGCCGAAACTCCTGCCAAGGGCGTGGTCGTCACATTGGCCAGCACATGTTTGGCAGATGATCACGGTCTGCAATCACGATGAATATTTGCGGGACACTCCCAAATTGGCACCCGTTATCGACATGGGCTGCAAAGTCACAGGCCTGTCTGCCGAGCCGCTTCTTGGTCCAATCAGGGTAGGCGCCTATGCGGATATGCTTAAATGGGTAATCGTCGGCGGTGAGTCTGGAAGCTTCGCGCGGCGCTACAATATCGAATGGGCCATGGATATCGCTGATAATTGCAGCCAATATGGCATCGCATTTTTCCATAAGCAACTCGGCTCAAGACCTGTCGGCGTTGATGGCCGGCCGATCTACACCAAGGATAGGTCTGGAACGCATAGCGGTGATTGGCCTAAGAATTTGTGCCGGCAAGAATTCCCGGTGGCCGCATGACTCCCGAACTTGAAGCCGCGTATCGCCGCATCGCCGTGCTCGAGTCTGAACTGGCTGTGTATCGCGGCCGTGACGTGTCTGAAGTATCCGTTACCGAGACTGACCGTGTCGTCGCTGTATTCGGGATCACTAAGCAGGGCGCCGAAGTTCTGATCTCTCTCGCCAAGCACCCCGATATTCTGATGAACGCGGATCGCTTTGACAAGGTGTTTCCAAGGCCAGACGACGAATTTCGCGAAACGAACCACCTCAAGGTGGTGATTTGCCGGATCAGGAAAAAGGTTCCTGGTTCGATCGACACGCATCACGGTTATGGCTACCGGATCAATAAGGACTGGTTGGAATTTAATCGGGACGTGTTTTCCCTGCCAAAACCGCTGGACGTGACCCAGAGACTTCCCGACAGACACCTTGAGGGCTTCCGCCGCGCATCGCTGAGCGCGGAACACCAACAGGCTTCCTGACAAGTTTACGGAGAATATGAAAATGATCGAATTTGAATGCCGGGAACAAAAAGGCCGGGTCTTTGGCTATATCAGCCCAGATGCCCCAGAGCCGATGCGCGCCATAGCCATCCTTCAGATCCAGACTTTCGGGAAAAACCCGGCCTGGGAAAACATGTCGACCAAAATCGGACCTGACATGGAACTTGCCATGGAACAAGTGCGGGACAACTGGATCGCCGCACGCGAGAAAGAAGTCGCAAAGAAGGGCAATTATGCCGAAGCGGCTCGGAAGCGGGCCGAAATAGCCGCAGCGAGGAAATCAGCAGCATGAAAACCGCTGGAATAGCCATAGACAATTGGAAACTTCCAACTTTCAAGCGCATCCTTGAAGGGGCAGGTTACGAATTCACCCAGCATCCAGGTCTGACAGAGGGTACATTGCTGCTCAAGGTTAAGACTGAATTTATAGCTGACCTTCAGCCTTTCGTTGAACAAGCAAACAGGGAGTGCCGCACATGACCGAACCCAAGATCACTTTGGCAGATGGTTCGCCAGTTACATCTGATCACCGAGAGATTGGTCCTTCTGGGCAGCAAAAGGGATATATCGTTCTGGACGCCGAGGAACGCGCCAAGGGCTTCGTCAGGCCATACCGCGATGCTTACAGGCATCTGGCGTGCAAATCCATTACGACGATGAGCCGTTCAATTGCCGAGACCTATGCCAGGCAGCCGGATTTTTATGGCGGCACTTTCTGCTCCAATTGCCGAGCACACTTCCCTGTCGGCGAAGACGGCCAGTTCACTTGGTACGAAATGGACGGGACTGAAGGTCCGAAAGTCGGGACGTGATGGGTTGTCAGGTCGTCAAGATGCCTAGCGGAGGTAACGCCTTTGTCTGCGGCCCCACGGCGAGATGCAAGTGCGGGTCCAAAGCGACTGCATTGTGCGACTGGAAGGTGCCGACAAAGAAGTCTGGAACCTGTGACGCAAAACTCTGTGCCAAATGCAGTTACGAACCGGCGCCAGACAAAGACCTATGTGCGAAACATGCAAAAGAATGGCTCGTAAAGCCACCTAACCCGAAAGACCAATCATCATGACCACTGAGACAGAAGTGAAGATCGGAGACCGCGTGAAGGTCGAGTTTGAGGCTGAGGTTTATGCTGTTGGAACTAAAAAACTCATTCTTATTGTGGGTGATGGCGACCGATGCGATATCAGCAAGAAGCACGCCACCATTACCCGAATAGCCCCACCTGCCAAGCCTCTTGAGGTGGGGGAGACGGTCCTTTGGGACAACAAGCCTCACACCATTGCGGCTATAGGTGCAAACACGATCTGCATCAGGGACAAACGGGACAACCTAGGCTTCATATCGCCAAAGGGCATTACCCGTCCTGACGGCACCCCCATCGCAAACCCATAGAAGGAGAAGAGGGATGGGTACCATTCGTACGCCGTTAGAGATGAAACTTTGGGCCACACTGAAGCGCATTTCTTCCTATGACTCACCCGATCGCTTGCGTCGGAATAGCGAGCGCGACTACGCATACGAGAACGTCATTGCCGAAGCCAAGCAAGCCATTAAGCGTTTGCGTGTCCCTAAGTCCCAACCCCCTAAACAGAAGGAATGAAAAGGATGAGTGAGTGGCAAATCCTCCCGACAAGGAAAACCAAGGTTCGGCTCAGCGCCTGTCCGCCCGGCCTGTTCCTGTTCAAGGGAACATTGGGCTTCAAGACCGAGTACGGCGCATCCACACCCCGCGACATGGGCGGAGGCAAATTCGAATACGTGTTGCTTCACCGTTCTGACGCCTATTGTGTGTCAAGCGGAGAGGTATTTTGGGGTGGCGCGAAGACGAGCGAAGAGATCGACAATCTGCTTGTTCTGCCAGTTTGCGCAGTGCCAGCAGCCCAATGAAAAACCGCCACACTCTCGCATGACGGTCTTCGCTACCTATTCGTATTGCCTGCGTCGGATCTGGAATATTTGAGCCGGTCGCGCCGGGCCTCAACCAGGTCCGCCACGGCATCAATGACCCTGGCTTTCTCGACCGGCATATTGTGAAACGCCAAGATCCAGTCCGCCATTTCCAGCAGTAGAAGTTCCTGCATCTCGTCGTCGAGGTGGATCGGCCCAGTTTCCTTTGCGCCGGCCGATACGATATCGTCACTGGCCCAGAATATGACCGGCAGGCTTTGCCAGTCCGGGCCGCGCTGATCCAACTTTTCCGCACCTTTGATGTAGGCCAGAAAAGCCGGGTCATCCGCTGCGGACAGCATCAGAGTTTCGAGGCTGATATGGCGATTAAGGTAGGCCGCCCAGGTGTGCTCCCATGTATGGTTTAGCGTCATCCCGTCAACTCCCTGTCGATGCGTTCATCCCTGATCCGGTCTGGGCACAGGCCCGTGTCATAGTCGTGGTTCTGGGCCAGGTATTCCAGCAGGTTTTCCATCTCCTTGTTGCCCAGTTCAACTTCCGGGGCTCCGCTGTGGTCGACCACGTTGATGATGTCGAACTCGTCGTCGCAGCCGGGCTCCTCCCAAGTCTGGTCGTAACCCTTCACGAAGTCGTAGGTCACGGTGACGATGAACTCGACGTAGTCCTCGCCGGCTTCGCGCTCGAAGGCGTACTGGGTCTGGTGGCGGGTCATGCCAGCACTCGATAAGCTTTGGCGACGTACTTACCCCACCACGGAGCAAGGTATGACTCGACCGATGCATGGCAGGCGTAGAGATGGGCGATCTTCCCATGCCGGGCATGTGCCCCAGTGCCTTCGGTCATGATGGCAACGTGGTTTCGGAAGTACGGCATCCAATCCGTCACATGAAAAGTTATCAGGTCGCCGGGCCGTGCATCCCTGAGCATAATTTCCACTGCGGGTAGGGGCATGTCTTGGCCCACCTCTGTCCAGTCGGCCGGGAAGTCGATCTGGGGAAGTCTGGCGTGGCTCAGCACCATGTTGACGAAGGCGCGGCAGTCTTGGAGGTCGCCGACTTTCGGAATGTTGACACGGTACGGCATACTGGACCGCGCCATCAGTTGAGCCGAGCGGATCAGCCGGCGCAAGGCTTCATCGCGTTCAAGGTCTGTCTGGGTCATTGGAACAGCCCCGCATAGATATGCCAAAAGAAAGGTCCGTCCTGAACCGTGCCGACATAGGATACCAACCCGAGGCCCGGAACGAAGTCGTCGAACGGATGGCCCGTGCCGATGAAAAAGCACGTCATGGTTCTCGTGTCGCTCTGTCCAACAGTCTTTTCGACATACAGCGTAGGCTGGCCGTCGCGCAGTTGCGCCCCGAGAATCTGGGTGTCGAGCGGGACAAGGAGGCGGTTTCCTAGTCCGGGAGTATAGGCCGGCACGGGGTAGTGGTGGATGACTTTCATGCCTCGATCTCCTGATTGTGCAGGCAGCGCGCCAGAGCCAGAACCGCTTTGCGCAGCGCTGGTGTCTGTATGCCGATCATGTGCCGCGCCAGTTCCACGCCTTCGGTAGTTATCAGAAACTGGGAAACGGCAGTGTCGTCGGAAACATTGAAGGGGTCGGCGCCGATCATCTGGTCATAGCCGTCAAAGAAATAGGACGGCGGGACTTGCAGAAACTGAGCTGTGCGATACAGGACAGAAGCACTGACGCGGTTGCGGCCGCGCTCGTATTTTTGCACCTGATGAAAGGTCCTTCCGAGAGCATCGCCGAGTTTTTCCTGCGATAGGTTCAGCATCTTGCGCCGCAGTCTGATCCGGCTGCCGACATGGACGTCGATAGGATCTGGGCCATCTGCGATAATGGTTTCGTGTTTCATAGCATTTTCTCCGGTGGGGGTGGGATACGCTTTAATCCGCCGTCCTGTGGCGCTGTAACTGCATCAGGGCGACCTTGAAATGCGCCGACTGGGGATCGGCATGATTGGCTTCGAACCAGCGCCGGTAGTCTTCGATCTCGGCCTCGGACAAAGGCGTTTCGCCCAGGTCCGTGCGCTGGATGATCAGGCCGTTGCGGTGGAAGTACTTGATCGAGTGATGCGGCGGGATGGTTTTGCTGGCTACGACATAACCGCCAACGACTTCATGCAGGTTGTCTTTTTCCGTCACCGTGACCTGGACCCCGTTGTGCGAGAAGCAGACCGGGACGTGGTGCACCTTGGCCAACTTGATCGCCAGTTCGGCCGCCTTCTCGATCGAGGTGCCGGCGTTGAGACCGAGCGTGATGCTTTCGATGCCCATCAGACCTGCTCCCTGTTCTTGGTCATGACGGTTTCCGAGCCTTCAATGGCGCGGCGCAGCAAGGCGATGGGCTCGGCCAGCGGCTCGGGAATGACGCCGTCCATGCGATCAACCAGGGCGACGATGTCCTTGGCGTAGCGCATCACGGGCCAGGTTCCGGTGCGGAACAGGCTCAGTTCGCGATTGGAACTGGCCAGTTCGTTTTCAAGGCGCTGGATGGTTTGTTTGGCGGTCTCGGTTTTCATGGGAAATCTCCTGTGATTTCGTCTGGTGGGGTAGATCAAGCATCAAGGGCGCGCTTGACGGGGTGGGTCATGCGGGGACCATCTTCTTCTTGTGGGCGACCAAGGCTGCCTGCGCAGAGTCCGCATAGCCCTGCAAACGCTGTAACTCAGCGGCATCTGCCTTCACACGGTAAGCATCCACTAGGCTGCGTACTTTTGCCGGTACTTCGATGCCCCAGCGGTCGGCGCGCCTAACGGATATCTCGGCAGCATAGAGCCTGCCGTCTGGCGTCAACGTCTTGTCGAGTTCGGCCAATTCGGCCGATATGATGGCAAGGCGTTGAGCCTCCGCATCCTCGACGCCAGAACACAGCATCGCCCAGCGCCACTCGCCTGAACCATCTCGCCACTTGTTGATATTCCAGTTGAGGTTGCCCTTGGTGTCTCCAAATAACGAGACGAGGGGTAGCTTCTTTTCCCAATTGTCCCTACCGCCGTCACCTTCAATGGTATGCAGGTCAGCAATAGCCGTTATTTGGTAGTCGCCGTTCTTTTCGTGCAAAACGTGCGTTATTCGGCCTTCAATAAAAGTGAGCAGACGCTCAAATGTTGGGCTATGCTTTGACGCATCGGAAAGCCGCTTTTCAAGGGCTGAACGTTCAGCTCCGATCTGATCCAGTTCGGCGCGGCGCTTTTCTACTCTGGCAGTTAGTTCGACAACCTTTTCTTCCAGAACCCCCACGGGAGGCTTTGGAAATACTTCTGGCCACGTCGTCGTCGCGCCCCAGTCCCTATCTTCTTCGCCTTCCCACCCATAGGTAATGACCTCGGGCGTGACGTAATGGATGCCGTTCAGGATCCCTTCGTAGCGGGCCTTTTCGCCAGCGCGGTTATAGACGGTCGCACCTGTTTTTATTTTTTCGCTCACGTTCTCGTCTCCTATGTTTGCTGGGGGTTAATGGGCCGTGGCCCGGTTGATGGCGTGCTTTAAAACGAAATATGCGGCCCTGTGTTCCATGAACCGAATTTCTGCATTTTCCGTTGACATGCCTGCTTGAAGCTTGCGGCGTGCCTCCTCCATCGCCTCCAGCATGTCATCCATCGTGTCCATGAGGCGGTTGTGGTCGACAGTCCGGCCGAGATAGTTCTGCAGCGCCGTGACGAACTCGCCGTCGGTGCCCCGATTCGACTTAGCCTCGCCCACGATGAGAAACCGCTGCGTATGGGGCCACCAGTCCGCCACAAACTTGCCGTCGCGCCGGACCTGCCAGTGGTACGGGTCGCACTGCTTCAGCGTGCCGATTGCCTCGATGGCGGTACGGATTGCCACGGCGGGGGTATATGCCGGTTGCGGCTTTGACCTGGACCGGCTCATGTCCGCACCGCCACGACAGGGTTGATGCTGGTCACGGTGATGGCCGCCGGATCGACAGCCAGAATGCGGGACTGATAAATCTGAGCCTCGATCCCAGCTTCCAGTGCGTTAAACGCGGCCCAATCCATCCAACCGGCCGTCTTGGGCGAAACGAACTCGACACGAAACGCGGTCTTGGCTTTCGGCGCCGGTTCGGTTTGGTCGACGTAGGACTCGGTCGCTGCGGCCAGAACGCTGTCGAAGGCAAGACCGTCGCGGTCGCAGAGGTGCATGATGGCGCAGAGCAGGCCAGACATCGGTGTCTTGTATTCGAAGTCGCGCTGTATTTCGCAATACCTAGAAAGCGCGACTTCGGCTCCTAAAGCTTGCTGCGGAATTGAAACGTCAGGCATGTCGATTTTCCTTGAGGGGGGTGAAGGCGGGTGGTCGTTCATTGTATTTCTCCGCCGATCATTTTTCCCTGATATGGAGACATGTCCCCATCGAAAGGGCGAGCATTGGACAGCGCGGGAAAACCGTCACTCGTGCACTTTTCGCAATGCTGGATGTCGTGCGAAGGCTCCATTGCAACAAAGTCGTAAATGTACGCCCACGAGCCTTTCGACATGAACCGTCCGCACCGTGAACAGTTGTAAACGTACATCACCCCCCTCCTGTTGAGATAGAAAGAGCGGCGTCGATCATTTCAACGGTGGGGCGGAAATCGTAATCGTGGCCGGTCAGTGTCGAAAACCCACACGCCATTTTGATTGACGCTCGCGCCTTGGCCAAAGCCTCCCGTAACCCTTGGTTATCTGAGAGGAGCTTATCCCGCTGTGTGGCTGTCTCAGGGGCGGAGGCGAAGAGTTCGGCTATCTCTTCCCGGTCCTTTGCAGTTCCGCGCACATCAACGGAATGTTCCGTCACCGGACCAATATTCCAAGCGATGACGCGACCCATGGCCTCGAAGGCCGGTCTGTATCCCCACTTCACCCCGTGATACCATTTCGTTTCCATCGTCATTCCAATTCCTTTCAGATTTCCGTCAGAGGGGGAGGGACACGGCCCAGCGGATCAGCTTGGCGTCGGAATCCATGGGGCGAACGTGACTCACCGGCCTTACCGAGTAGTCAAACGTGGTGCCCTTTTTGGCATTGTCGGCCAAGGTATCAAGGCAGACGCCGGCCAGGTAGTTCGCCCTGGACTCGTCGCCGCACGTGAATTGCATGACGACGTCGGTGCCCTGGTGAGACGTCTTGAACAGCTTGACCAACCATTCCGCGCCGAAGTTTGGATCAGGCTGTTGTGCTGGCTCAGTCATGGCCAAACTTCCTTTTCAGACGTTGAAATTCTGCATATTCAGGGTCAAGTCTGGCCTCGGATTCCTTGACGGCATTATCTGCCTTGTCCCGGTACGGCATGAGGAAGTCGGGAAAGATTCCGGCGCGGCCCTGTTCGTAGGCCTTGACCTGGTTCAGAAGGTCTCTGCATCCGCCATCGTCCTGCCGCCCGCCATAGCCTGCGTTTTCGCGGCGAGCCGCAGCATCGGCGGCACATATGGACAGCGCAGAGTCGATCAACTCCTTGTGCTTGTCAGTCATGGCGCGCGTCCAGTCCAAGCACGTGCTGCAGCCCGGCCAGGTCGAACGGATCGGGCTCGGCGCTGATCAAGTCCAGGTCCATCAGACTGATTTCGCGATGGTCCGAAAAATCTTCGCCGTGGCTGAATTCCGCTACGGGGGTGGTGCGGTAGTGCTGAAGTGGCATTTTGGGTCTCCTGTGAAGTTTGGGTGAGATTTGGAAGGTGGTTAAGCGGCTTCGGCTGATATGGCGGCTAGGATTTCGTTGAATGCCTGTTCCGCGGCGCTGCGAAACGGCGCGATCATCCGCATGTGGCTTGCGATTTCGTCCGTCATGCGGGTCACGCCGCCTTCGTATCCAGGGTGCAGGTTGCATTTGCCCGACATACTGAACGGCGATGGATGGCGCGCGCCGGGCTTCATGTAGCCGTCAGGGCTGACCAGTTCCGGGTCGCGGTGCCGGCAGGCCAACCACGGCGCCATGTATTCGCCGCGGGGGAGGTGCGAGGCACGAAACAGAATGATTTCAACCCGTCCCGTTGCGCCGTAGGGCATGACCCACTTGGCCGAGTCGTCGGTATAGGGCACAGACTCGCCCAGAACCTTGGTCAAAATCTGGGTAGCGATGGCCCCGAACGCGCGGGCCGTGACTCGTGACATGCCTTTCATGGCGTGGTTTCCTCTACAGGGGGTGGTCGGGTTAAGCGAAAGGGGTGGGTGGGTTACTCGGGGTAGTACATCCATGCCGTGATATCGGACATGTGATAGCCGTCCGGGCCGGTCATTACCCAATGCAGTTGCGGTTCGTCGTCGGGATCAATGCGCCAGTCCTGCAGCTTTGCCGAACCGCGCCAACCCTTTCCGTCCCTGACCAGGCAGAGCCGGGAGTATTTCGCGCCCAACTTGTGCGGGTCGTCAGGCTCGTGTGACAGGGGCGGCAGTATCGAAACCGGAGTCCAGGTCTGACCCGGCTGCGCCACAGTCTCGGCGCCTTTGGCCGCTGCAATGGCGGCGCGGGCGTGGTCAACCTCGGCCAGTCGCTCCTTCAATAGGTCGCCGGTCCCGTCGTATTCGTTGTGTATCTCGCTATCCCAAGCCGCCACGAGTTTGACCAGAGCGGACAGCAGGTCAGGAGCAGCCGCGGCGAGCCTAAGCACATCGGTGCCATATTCCAGCATCACGCCGTTGATTCTCGGGTCAAAAAGGTCTGTGTCGCCGTGGCGAACCATGAGCGAATGAACCGGAATCCCCAGTGGGCGCTCCGCTTCGGACTCGTTGAACCTGTTGGCGACGTGCCACGGCCCGGAGAGGATTTCCTGTTTCGTTTTCATGCTGCGATTTCCGTTGCGGGGGGTGGCAGGATTTCAACCCTGACCCTGTTGTTGCGGCGAACTTTTTTCAGGCGCTTGTCGACGAAGGCTTGAGCGTACATCGTCCCGGTTTCGGTTGCAGCTTCGCGCCGCGCCGTAGAGAGGCTGTCAAGCCAGTTGAACAACAGGAGATAGGCGTCTTGCTCGGGCAGATTCATGAACAGGGCGCGCAGCCGCTTGGCTTGGAAGTCGATGCACCACGTCTCAGAGCCGCCGCCGTGGTTTACCAGGATGTAAAGCCCGGACTCGTGCTCGCCGCACATTTCCGTTGCAAGCCGGATATCGTGGCTTGAGAAGTCGGTCTTGTCGAAGACGCGCGACTCCCTGGTGGGGCAGGGATGCAGCAGGACCTTGTAACGGTCGTGGAACGTGTCGGGGACGGGGTGCCAGACAGATGGCGTTTTGTAACCGTGGCCGGCGTTGATAAATCCTCTAGTCATATTTAGACTCCATCGAAAGGGGTTGAGACTTCATCAAGGGGGACTCAGCGAATCCCCCGAAATCAAGGCTCAAAGGCGGTAACGAGAAATTAGGCGCTTGACTGTTAATCCGTCCTCAATCGTCGGGACGCCGGAGACACGAAACACCGCGACACAGCGAGCGCCGCTACGGTCTGTTTCGCAAAGGCTCCACCCCTGCGGCAACTTGTCGACGTGGCGACCTGCTCCGGATTCCAGCGCGCGCCAGACAGTCAATGCGTCCCGCGTACCAAAGGCAATCTTCAGATCAGACCAAGGCAAATTTTCCATTGCGGGGGACTCCTAGTGTGCCAGCAGATAAAGACAGGGAAGGCCGAAGAACGCGGCCAAGGCGATGAATTCGAGAAAGCGGGTCAAGGTAAAAGGCTCTGACCGCGGCGACCTACCGGGATTAGGTGGCCCGTCGGGCTATTCGGATTTTTGATGTACCGCGCGGCGCGACGTGACACGGCCCGGACGTCGCCGGCAGACTCGAACTCGGCTTTCCGGCTCAGCTTGCCCGGCGCGTGCGTCTCATTCCAGGCCCGGCAATGGCGCCGTGCTTCGTCTTCCGTGACGCCCTGGGGATGGCCCGCGCGAGACTTGCGGCCCGCGCTCGGCTCAAGACCACCCGGCCAATCCTTATTGACGGCCCACCAGGTACGCGAAAAGCAGTTGAATTTTTCGGACATGTCCGGACTCCTGATTCAGTGAAGGGGGTTAAAGGTAGATCAGGCCATCGTCGCCCAGATAGGGCTCGCACTCGCCGGCAACTTTGGCCGCAGCGTCAAGCGCGCTGGCATAGGGTTCGGGCCAGTCGCCGTCACAAAATCCGCAGCCGTGGCCCTGCCGAGTCATCCAAAAGTCATGCCCGGCCTGTGTCGAGACACCGCCACACGACTCGAACAGGTCGCCTAGTTCCTCGTTATCCTCGGCGTTCCTGACGGATGTGTAAGCCGGGGTGCATTGGAACGCCTGACAATCGGCAATAATGCTGGTCAGGGCTTCGGGCGACAGATCGGAAAAGCCTTTGTCTGTCAGGTGGCGGCCATCGCCCGACTCGGTGAAAAACATGGCTTCGATATAGGCCTGTGTGAAGGTGTCCAAGTCACACCACGATAGCGGCCCGAATTTGTCGTCTGACCTATAACGGCCTACATAAGTGCGCATGGCTGGATTGCTGTCTGGCTGTTCAACCTTGCCGCTGGTATCCATTTGGAATTGTGGCATGTCGTGACTCCTTAAACCGTGACGGGTGGGTTAGCGATAAACGCACAGGGCGCGGGTGTAGTCCGTGCCGCAAATGGGTTGCGAGTCGACATACAGCGTGGCGCCGCGCGGATCGGATTGCAGGTAGCCGTGCAGACCCAGGGCGGCGACTTCGGCCAAAAGCTTGCGCTCCGCCGTTTCGGTGCGCTTTTCATAGGCCGGGGTGTTCGCCCACGGATAGGAACAGGTTGCCTCGTACCGCTTGCGCAGCGACTCGGCCATGCGGGCCAAGGCGTCATAGGTCAGGCGGGCTTGCGGCGGGAACAGTTTGGAATGCACCAACTCGGCGAACCGTTCGCGGCGGCGCTCCAGGTCGACGGAGTCGGGGTTTAGCTTAATCATGGCGTGAATCCTTCTGAGGGGGGGGATCGGCCTTGAGGGTCTAGGCTTCAGATTGAAAGGCAACGTCAATTTCAAAGCGGTTGCCGTTGGCGTCGAAAATGTCGTCTTCACTGACTTGGAAAATGATTTTGCCGGCACGATTGCGAAACGAGAGCATGTTGCCGTTTGCGTTCTGTGTGATTTCAACAATCGACTTGATATTTATAGAGGATAGCGCCTTGCGTGTCATAGTCTTGCGGTCCTGTTAGGTTGTGGCGTTTCGCCGTTGCGTTGAAACAGGGTATGACAGAGAAAATGGACAGGTGCAACATAAAAAGACATCGTGTCGTAAAATAATTGCATCAAACGCTTTTCAGGGACTCAAGCCATATCAGGCAAGAAGGGAAGCGCGTTACATGTGCCAGACATAGGCGCGGGAGCGTGCCACGCGGCGCGCCAGCCGGGGGCGGACGCTATAGAGCACCAGGTCAACGCCATGGCGCCTCCAGTCAACCGCTTTCGGCACAGACCCGCCGCACGGCCCATAAACTTCGCAGGACAACCCAGAACCGCGTCGACCGCCTCAACGCGGCCCGACGATCCGCCAAAGCCCGTCAGCGCTAAACCTGCCAGCCTCACGCGCCCCAACTCGCGCAAGACTCAAACCAGACCCAAAGTGAGCGCATCTACACAGACACATGATAGAGCGCTATCACATACCAAAGGGCGCGCAGCGCCCGCAGGGTGATGACGAAACAAAGAAACAGGATTACATAACAAACAGCAGGCAAAAGCACCGGAGCAATAAAGCCATGACATTTCACGCCAATATAACGCCCGACGAAAAAAGCGACATCGTAACAAGAGCATGTGAACACGTCGCAAATGGACAAAGCCTCCGCGCCTTCTGCCGTAAGGAAAAACTGCCGTATTCAAGCGTTTATGACTGGTGTTCGGAGGCAACGCTTAACGGTCAATCCCCGCTCGTGCGGGCGCGCCAAGTCGGAACGCATTCCCTTGCGGATCAATGCTTAGAAGAGGCTGAGTCGATGACTTCGGAGAACTACCAGGCCAAAAAGGCAAAGGTTGACGCAATTCTCAGATTGGCCGGCAAATGGAACAAGGCAGACTACGGCGAAGGCCCTCTTGTGGCCATTGATAACCGGCAGATGCCTGATTGGTCCATGCTGTCTGATGATGCCAGGGAGCAGGTGAAGGCGGCCCTTGCGGCGAAGGTTCAAGCCCTGCCGGCGCCTGATCGGTCATCCTGACAGCGCTCTAAGCCGTTAAGGGCGGTCAAAATAGCCTCTTGTGTGTTTTATGGCTCGCCGTTATCAAGCGTCAAAATGATATGTCACGCCGTTAAGGCCTGTCACCATGAAGACGATATGAAAAACGAAGAAAAACCCGACTGGCTGAAGCGTGCCGCACAGCTTCGCAGGACTGAGTTAATTTGGATTGATGGCGTGAGCGAGTCGACGGTTCGCCGCGGCCTTCGTGAATTGCCTGGTAAATGGCTGATCAGGAACCGCGGCAAGTTCCTTTATGTGATCCGTGGCGCGATGCCTAATCTCAAGCTCAGCCGCACCCGATCGACTCCGCCGAATACTGCCGGCCTGAAGCGTGGCGCATCTACCTAAACCGCGTCCGGGGGGCTGTCTGATTTTCCTCTGAGGGGGTGCGGGCGCCGGCAGGTCCGCGGCTATGCGTTCCCCCGTGCGCAGGTGTGCGCCCGTCTCTATGGGAGTCCGCGCACGTGCACGTGTAGGCCGCTTGAGCTGCCCTTGCGTCTGACCAACTTGCCTCCCGCTATGCCGTGAAAATAAATTGCGCCATGTGTACGAAATATGTTGCACGTGTCCTATTTTCTGGTATCTTGTGAACGTCAACCGAATTTGACGGATCAAACAGGAGGCTTAAGGCCATGCAATCTCACATGATGATATCTGACACTGACGGGCATTTGTACGACACACGGACTCCGGGCTGGCATTTGTTGCCGCCGTTGCGCCGTCACTATCGCCAGACATATCTCGACATAGATTCGGTAAAGGCATTGAAAGCCACCCTGCGCAACGGCGCGTTTACCGGAGTCGGCGGGTATCCGCTGTATTTCATAACGTCCGACGGCGCGGCTTTGTCGTTCGACTCCGTTCGCTCCGAATTCCGCAACGTGGCGGAGTCCATTGCCCAGCGCTCAAATGATGGTTGGCGAGTCGTGGCTTGCACTATCAACTATGAAGACTCGGACCTGACTTGCGACCATTCAGGAAAGCCTATCCCTTCAGCCTATGGAGAAGACACGCAAGAGGAGTCGGCACAATGACACAAAAGACCTATTCCGCCTTTCAGCTTTCATCCGGTCTATGGGCCGTGGAAGTCACGACAAAAGGCACACAGGCCAATGGCAAGCCTTGGCGCTCGACCTATACCCCCGGCCTGCGCCACGCCTCACAGGAAGCCGCGCAGGGCTGGATAGATCAACAGACCGAGTCACCGTGGTTCGCTCTGGCAAAGGGGATTGTGGCGCTGTGACGTACGACGAATGGAAGGCCGCACTGCAGGCCAATGAACAGGCCATGGATAGGGCCGCAGATATCGCCAACGCTTACCCACGTGGCCCTATGGGCTTGACGCTGGAGTCCAGCAAGGACTCGGCATGGCATGACGCTATGCGCACAATCGAGCTTGGCAGGACCATACGCATGAGACTGCATAGGCACTGCAAGGCGTACAGCAAGCGCTCGCAAGAGGAGGCGCGCCTCGCACTACAGGCCAAGCGGGCCGCTATAGTAGCTGCGCAGGTGTCGGCATGAACGCCCTTATCGCAGCCATTGAGGCACGGGCCGAACACTGCGCCACGATGTCACCGGAACAGGCGCGAATCAGTGACGCTTACAACCTCTCAGACTTGGCAAGGCAGCCAAGAGAGGCTTTCAGGTGTGAAGGGGAGGCCGTGGCCATATTGCGGGCTCTGCGACATTCTGAGGGGGACGGATAGGGGCAGGGGGTAGCCCACCCCCCTGTTTTTGTGGAAGGCGGCACCCCGTCGACCAGGCAATGACTGCCCCCCACCTCAAATTTCTACAATTTTTTCTGGATCAAAAAATGGCTATTTCCGACATTTGTGAAATGAGGCGCTTTGCTACGACTTCGGAGGATGGTCTGTATCGCACATGGTTGGTGCGGAAGTGGGACGTTGAACTTCCGACGCTCTATGTCGTGATGCTCAATCCGTCGACGGCCGATGGCACCAAGGATGATCAGACTGTTCGCCGGCTGATCTTCTTCGCCACGCTCTGGGGCTTCGGCGCGGTCTGCGTTGCCAATCTCTTCACCTTCCGGGCAACGCAGCCGGGCGAGCTTTATCTGTGCGCCGATCCCTTCGGCCCGGATCGCGACCGCTGCCTTGAAAATGCTGTGCAGGGCGCTACCGTACCTGGGAGCAAGCTTGTCGTGGCGTGGGGCGCGAACAGGGCCGTCCAAGACTTCGCCGCCGTCGGGCCGTTGGGCATCTATGCCGGACGCTATGGCGTGCCGCTTTACTGCTTCGGCAAGAACGCTGATGGCAGTCCTAAACACCCCTGTCGACTGCCCAACAGCACTGAACTTGAAAGGTGGCGCTGAAATGACCCCTTTACAAAAGAAGCTATGTGCCAGTGGTGCATTGGTTTTGGCGTGGATCTGCTCGATATGTTTGGGGGCTTTTGCCGGTTCTGGCTTCTGGTACGTCTTCTGGGAACAGTCTGCTGGATTTTGCGCCGGCACGTGGTGGTGCGTTTGGAACATGTGGCGCCCTGGTTCGGAGTGATTTCCTCTCAAATCTATAATTTTAAAATTCCCACCAAAAAAGACTATTCGGAGATATGTGAAATGACAACCACAGACATTTTACGCGGCCGGATTGAGGGTAAGACTGGGGTTATCGGTGCGACCTGCATCACGAGATCAGGTTTGTATTTCGATTTCGTCGACCCGCAACCGGATCAGATCACGATCGAGGACATTGCATGGGGCTTGTCTCAGACCTGTCGTTTTGGTGGGCAGTGTCTGGAATACTATTCCGTGGCTCAGCACAGCATCTTGGTCAGTCAGATCGTTCCGCACGAACATAGACTGGCTGGTCTGATGCACGACGCGGCCGAGGCTTATATCGGGGACATGGTCGGTCCGTTGAAGCAGTTGATTCCGGATTTCAAGGTGATCGAGAAGCGGATCGAGGCGGTGATATTCGCCAAGTTCGGCATCGCTCTGCCTCTCGACCCCAGCATCAAGCACGCCGATCTGCGGCTGTTGCGCACCGAGCAGCGCGATTTGACTGCGGGCAGTGGCGAAAACTGGAACGGCTTGGACCGGTATGCCCCGTTGCCTTTTCCGATCCGTGCCATGAAGCCCTTGGCCGCCTTCGTAGCGTTCCTGAGCCTGTGGGACAGTTACAATGGTAATGCGGTCGGAATAACGATCAGAAACAGAAAAGCCAAATGACCGAATCCGTTTCCCGCCCTGTCCTGGCCCAGATCCGTCAGGTTTTGCAGTTCAAGTCGTATGCCACGATTGCTGAAATTGCGAGTTATGCCGGCGTGCCTCGAAAGCACGTGCTGGACGTCGTGGTCCGGAACGGCACGATGGTCTATCGCGATGCGAAGACTGGCCGGATAACTCGGTTGGATGTCCGGACAGCGCTTCGTGACCGTCTGTGGCAGTCCGGGGCCTATTACCGGGTCGAGAGTTACGGGGCATGGTGCCACGAGGGATATTGCCTGAAGTGGGTGGGCCACGACGACCTGACCTCGGCTTTGTCACAGCGCATTACCCAGGGCGGTCTGGGCGACTCTTGGACCACCTCGATCGTTTTTGACACGCCTGAGAACCGGGCAGCGGTTGAGGCGGCCGGGCTTGCGTTGTGGGACGAGGCTTTGGTCGACGATTCGGATTGGAAGGAGGACTGAAATGGCGTTTGTGTCGAACCGCTATCTGAACTTGGCGAAGATCGCGCCGGGCGAGCCTGGGTTTTCTCTGGACCACGGCGCCTTGGTCGAACTAGGGGATGGACGCAGGGCTAAGATCATGCCGGCTCTACGGACCGGCATGCGCTACGCAATCACTGAGACAGCACCACCGAGTCGGATTTGTTTATGGGACGATGGCAGTTGTGTTGATGGCTATAGCAGTCTGAACGTGGCGTTCCTGCTTGCGTCGACACTTGCCCTAAAGGAAGACCGAAATGATTGAACCCTGGATACCCGGTGCTGACGAGTGGAGCATTCCTGAGCCGGCCGGGACGGTTGTGGATCTGTTGTTGGACGATGGCGATGTGATCCTTGGGGTGGTGCTGGGTGCTGCGAATAAGTTGGTCACGACTCAGTCCGGCCGCCTTTTGATGTTCGCCGACGGTCCCGATGACCGCCGCCCTTTTTGGACCGACGTCGTGGCGTACCGCAAGTCCCGGCCCGATGCTCGCGAGGCCCGGATTGCTCAGTTCCGCGAGTTGTTGAAAACCGAGCCCGAGAAGGAGATGGCATGACCCTGACGACAAAACCCAACAGGTCGACCGTCACAGTAAACCGGATCGCCAAGACATCGTCGGCGCCAGTCCTTGCGGGCACGCCCCATCCCGTCCTGATCGTGGTTCCGGCCGGGGCTTACGCGATTCAGAAGTTGTTCGATCCGAAAGTCCTGCTGTGCCGGCGCATGGGCGACACCTATGGCCTGCGGGTCAGGGCCATCATCGTGATCGAGTCTGCGTTTCGGGGCACGAACAAGACCCCGCCCGATCTGTGGCAAAAAGAAATTGCCAAACTCAAAATGAGATTGGTCAATCCGGCTGATCCCATCATCTTCATCTGAAAGGAAATCCTATGCCACCCCGCTACATCAACATCCTGGACCACGAGATCGACCTGGAGCGGGTCAGTTACGTCGGGCCAGTGGTCGAAATCACCAACATGCCAGCCATGGCCTACTTCAACGTCATCATCGACGGCGCCTGTCCGGTCATAAATCCGGAAGAAGGACTCGCCCAGGCCCGCGAAGCCCTGCTGACGGCGTGGCGCGAGTACCGCAGTCAACCCGTCGAAAAGCCTGCCTCGGTTCCGGCGTCGGCCAAACCTGCCTTCAAGGCCATGAGCAAAAAGGAAAAACCATGACACCTGAAAAGCCCATCCAGTTCAACCCGGCCATGGTCACCGCCTTGATGCGTGACACCGATCCGAAGACGCAGACGCGGCGATGCGTAGGTCTCGATTCCGTCAATGCATCCCCGGATATTTGGCATAAGCCGGAATGGGACGAACGCCGCCGCGGCTTCATGTTTTGGTTCATTGGTGATCAAACCCATGCCGAGTTCGTCAAGTCACCCTTTGTTGTCGGAGGGCGCGCGTGGGTCCGAGAAGCCTATTACCAGCGCGGCCATTGGGAGACGCATCACCACCTGTTGACCAAGGGCGGCATGATGAAATGGCACTTTCTACCCGATGAGGAATTTGTCCTTTTCGATCCGCCTGGAAGCCAGGATATTCGCCTCGCCCGGAACCGTAAGGACCCGTCGACCACGGCATGGCACAAGCGCCTCGCCCGCTTCATGCCGCGCCGGTACAGCCGGACCATGCTGGAAATCACTGATGTCCGCATCGAGCGCCTGCAGAACATCAGCGAAGCCGACGCCAAGGCCGAAGGTGTCGAACCCCTTGATTTCGAACGCGATGAGCGGGACGAAACCGTATGCCCGACCTGCGGAGGAACACGCCTACATGGTGCCTTGGGACATAACCTGGGTGTCATGGAAGTGGATTGCGTCGATTGCGACACCCACAAAAAGCGATATCGTCACCTCTGGGACAGCATCAACGGTGCCGACCCGGCCAAGTGCTGGGCCGCGAATCCCTGGGTCTGGGCAATTTCATTCAAAAGGATCGAACAATGAACCATCTCCCCGAAATCCTGTTCGCAGGCGCTATAATTGTCGTCGCGATTGGTTGTGTCGTAGCCCTTGATCGTCGAAACCGAACGACCCTTCAGTCCGGTGGCCCTAAAGAGACCGAAGACGGATACCCCGTCAAGGATCAGGCTTGGACAGAAACAGATGCCGAGTCGGCCGATGTGCACATCGAAACCCTGTCGCTGTTCCAACTATCCAGCAGGCGCGATGCTCTCATTGCCAGGCGAGAGTTGGCCCGGCAGCGTAAGCGGGCTCACCGCAAGTTTGACGCCGATATAGAAGCCGTTGAGGCCCGAATGAAAGCGTTCGGTTGGGTCAAGTCGTAATGGGACGGGTACTGCACTTCAAAAAGCCGGAACCTGTTGTAGAGCCGCTTGCCGAGGTCATGGTCGTGATCAGCGTTACGGCTCGGGTCAAGGCCCGGCACGAAGACGTTATGAAAACGGCTCAGGCCATCGTGCTCGAAATCTGCGAAGACGCGCACCTCTTGGGATGGACCTCGATCGAAGGCGAAGTCATCACCGACGGCTCTACATGAGCCGGCCGACAGGAAAACCGGAATATAGGCTCGTCCTGGAAGCGGTACGGGACGAGATTCGCCACTTCGGCGCCACGGCAGAACTCGTGGTCGAGATGCCGCACCCCAAGATCGTTGTCACGCTTCAGGGCCTGACGCGGAAAATGGCTTTCGCCGGCAGTCCGAGGCGGGGTCAAGAAGACCAACTCCGTGCCATAAGACGTCAGGCCCGGCAGAAAATCGACGAAATGTGGATAGAGATTACAGCGCTATGATGCCTTGACCCGACCGCGTTGTGGCGCAATACCTATCCCGTGTCGCGCTACCCTTCCCCCCAGGTCGAGGCACGACACATCGGGCCGCTGGTTCTCCGGATCAGCGGTCCTTTTCTTTTGCCATCCCCTGTGGATTGGGGGTAGGATTGAGACTGTGCGAAGCGGATACAGGAGTCCGTCGCAATGACCTGCTGAATGCCTCTTTTTGTGCGTCCTTTGGATCGACACGGATTTGGGGCAACTGAAGACAGCGACCGCACACTCCCCATCTAGGGGATAGGAGATTGCCTTCGGGCTATGATACCTGGCCGATCCGCAAGGGTCATAAATCCGTGACAGTTCCGCAAGGGGTCAGCGCGGTATAGAGAAGCGCCGATGGACAGCGCTCTGCCCCCGTCGAAAGGCGGGGGAGCAAGTTTTGCCTTCGGGCTAGTGAGGTTTGACCCAACGCATATGCGACAGGCCAGCACCTGTTTCTCTGCTGGGAGAGAAGGGTCAAGCATTTTTGCCTTCGGGCTATGAGATTGAGCGGCGGCGTTGACGGAAACGCGGCAAAACTAGATGCGTGGGCTACCCGGCGAGTGCTAGGTCCACTAGCCGGTATCCAATCCGGCCCGCTCAATACCTCCCCGCTCTGTCGGGAATGAAGTGGATCGACTAGCGGTAAGTCACCCGTATAGGGCTTCGTAGGTTCAAATCCTGCTCCACTCGTGAATCGCCAGGGGCTTCGGTCTCTGGCGGTTTTCTTTTTATTGGTCCATGATGTGCGTCTGGCCGGGGAAGGATCAGCATCATGCACTACACCATGAGTCCAATTGTCGCCGTGGTCGTCGCGTTCTCTTACGTGATCTTCACGGTCCTGACCGTGTTGCATATCCGGGTCATTAAGCAAGACCGGGAATCCAGACTTATCTCTGCGGCCCTGATTGTAAAATGCAGTGCCTTGGCTTTTCTGTTTATGTCGTGGCTTATTCCGGACCATCCCTGGGTCAGCAGCATGAAAAATGTGCTCGGCTCCGTTGCTGCGGCCAGCCTGATCCTTCTTATCATGCTCAATTACCCAAAAATGGTCGCCGACCTGCTCGCAAAGAGGGGTTGAGCCTGTGACGCATGACCTATCGTCTCAACTCACCGGGCCTCTGGGTGGGGCGCTGGCATTGGCCTTCGGTGCCGGATGTACCGCGGGTTGGGGCTTTGCCCACGTCTTCATAATCGCCGAAGCCAAAAAACGAATCAGCAAACTTGAAAGCCAGGTCGAGAGTCTTCAGGGCGAGGTAAAAAATATCCTGCGCGATCAGATCCGGCGCTGAAAATCAACGTCTGTACGCCGCGTCAAAATAGCCGTATCGTCCCGGCATCAATTTTGGGAGACGGGTCATGGGTAAAGCATACGGAAGGCAGAGCGCGGAAATCCTGACTGGTTCTGCGGGCTGTATCGTCGAAACCGGCACGACGGCTGTCACCGGAAACTTTTACGCCATTCAGGTCATGAACGACGCGACGTTCTCGCTGCTTACCGATACCACGGCGACTGGCGATGCCATGACAGGATTCGCGATCCCGGCCGGCATGACGATCTACGGCAACTTTACAGCCTTCACCCTAACCTCGGGCAAGGTCCGGGCCTACACCAAGGCGACCTAGTAATGCTGGGTCTTGGCGTAGGAATGCAGTCCGATCGAGGTCTGTCGTCGCCGTACCATACCGGCGCCAGGGCATATTTCCTTGCCATGACGACTCAACCCGACGCGGCGCGCAAGGCTCTGATCGACACGCTGTTCAAAGGGTTGGAATCGGACGGAACGCTGCCCCTGCTCGACTGGCTCTGCCTTCTCGCATCGCACGACTCGCAGTCCGGCCTGCTGAACGCGAAACAACCCAGCAAAACCGGAACTCTCGTCGGGACCGTCACATTTACGGCGGACAAGGGCTTCAAGGGCGACGGATCGACGGGCTACATCCTGCTTGAAAATGCGCAGGCCGCGGGCAATCAGTCCAGCACAAACAGCGCATCCCAAGGCGTGTATTGCAACCTGTCGGTCGGCACTGGTTTTGTGGGACACATGGGTAAGCTCGCCAGTTCGGCCGGGAATATTCTTGCCCGGGCCACGGCCGGCGCCGAAACGTTCAGGCTCAACGACTCGGCCTCGGACCAGTCCCAACTCAATACCGGATCGCACCTTGGCCACCGCTACAGCGTCAGGCCAAGCGCGGCGGTCAAGCGTGCATTTTTCAACGGGGCTCGGGTTGCAGACCTGACTACGGCCTCGACCAGCGCTTCGAACTCGCCCATGGTTCTGCTTCAGGCCGCTGGTGGCTCGTTCTCAAGCGACCAACTCGGCGCGGCTTGGTCCGGTGGCGGCATGACCGATACCCAGGCCAATGCGGTCCATACCCGGCTCGACACCTATTTGCGGGCCATCGGCGCGGGATATTGATTCGCATCGCAACCTTATGCCGCCTGTCCCATTTTCAGGCGCATTTGGAGGCCACCATGACTGTCGCAATCCTTATCTTCGCCCTCGTCGTCCTGCTTATCGTCGGAACTGTGATCTGGGCTATTCAGACCTACTTGCCGATCGAGGCCACGTTCAAGAACCTGATCTCGTTCGTCCTGGTCATCATCGGCGTCGTGCTCGTGGCTCAGAGGGCAGGGGTGTTTTGACGCTTCTCCGGCGCGAACATGTCTGGTTGCCGCCGATGGTTGTCCAGCAATGGCAGGGTTTTGGCGTATTTTGTAGCGCTTGTCCCGTCGATTGAATTAGCATTGGCCGCCGCCGCCATCTTGATTCTCCGGCCAGTATTGACCCGGCCTATGTGCAGATAGCATCCCACTGCGGCACAGAAATTGCCCCAGACCTGCATCTTCTCAATCTTGTATTCTGTCGAACCACCAAGAAAAATCCCGACGTCAGGCCTAACTAGGTGCCGAACGTCGTCAGGTGTCATGCCGTCCTGAACGGCGATCAGGAGCAACGGTGCCCTTCCCCTTAGTCGCGGCAACCATTCGGCCAGCAGTCGCATGGTGTCGTCTCGATCGCCGACTGTATCTGGAATGACGACAAAATCGCAGTCGGCACCAAGTTGGTCGACCATCTGCTCAAAGCGCCTCTCCCGTTCGGCATCAAAGGGATAGCTTTTCCCCAAGCCATCACGAAGACCTTCCTGAAAATCTGTCCACCGGCCGTTATCCAGGCAATACGAGAAGCCGTAGGTATTCCAGGCTCCTGTCCGAGAAACAAGAAGTCGCCAACCAGCGCTTTTCAACGCGGCCAAATTTCGTTTCGTTCCGGTGACTGAGGCGTAGGGAATCACTCCCGTATCGTCTCGATCTCAACGCCATGATGGAACGCTTTCAAGACCTGACGAGTGCCGGGAAATCTGGCCCACAACCGATCAGCCAACTTCTCGTGAAAATCGACACCGCCAGATTCGGTCGCTTTCAAAATATCTTCAACCATAATAACTAAGTTGGTGGTCATTTCGAGAAGGTATGTCACCTCGATCCCATTGCTTGGGCAAGTTCTGGAAAATGTTCTGCGATATGTGTTCATGGTGGTCGTGCTCGCGCGCTCGGGTTGATCAGTCACAGTAAGCCATCCGGTACTCCCCTCCCACCAAATCGGCCGTCTCGGCCTTACGGGAGTTTTACCGGATCTTAGGGAGCCTAGCGCTTGAAACCACTGTATAGCTGAACTGACTTTTTTACGGTGGCCCACACCGGCGACGGGGTTCGTGTGTTCAGTTTTTCCGTAGGCCGCTATTGAGGCTTTTCGGGAAGGTCGGATGCCCCGCATTTTATTGCGGTTGAGTGCCCTCAGTGATCGGCCCCTTCATCCGGGGGACAACGGTGGGCACCTACATCTAAAACTTGGGGTTCTTGATTTTGACATAAGCAAAATCTATAGTAACCAAGGAAAGCGTCGGACTGGTGCGAACAGACGATAGCTTTATGGGCCGGTCGGGGGATTGAAACCCGGCCGGCTCTTCGTCTTGATGCTCCAAAATCTCGCCCCTCGTCAAGCCCCTTGATCGTCGGCCGATTCGCGGCGCATATTTTCCCCATGTCCGATAAGCAGAAAAAATTTGTGAGGTGCGTCGATGTGCTGGACCGCAACCAGTACTACGACCAATGCACCAAGGAACCGACGGGACTGATTCATGACCCCGTTGTTCCGGGCCTGACGTTGGGCCGTATCTATCTCGTGACGAGCGAGGCGCCTGACTATTTCCGAATCACCAATGACCTTGGCGAGAAGGACTCGGGCTATTTCAAGCACCGCTTCGAGGTCATGCGGGTCAATCCAGAGGTCGTGTCGTGAGAACTGATCCGCGCCAGGGCAAGACCCAAGAAGAGGCGATGCTCGAATCGCTTCTCGCATGGGAGCAAAACCGCGCCCAAGAGAAGATGCTCATTGAGGCACAGCGCGAGGGGGAGCGAATCAGGGAAGAGTGCCACCGTTTGATCGGCTTCATCGGCCACGCTTGGAGAATACTTGAGCCAGTAGCTGAGTTGAAAATAGGGTGGGCCATTGATGCGATGGCTGAGCACCTGGAGGCTATCCACTATCGCTACATCAAAAACCTCCTGACCAACGTTCCACCCGGGATGCTTAAGTCATTGATGACAAACGTGTTTTTTCCAGCTTGGGAATGGGGTCCAAAGGATAGGTCAGATATGCGTTATGTCTGCACCAGTTACGGCCTGGACCTTACGAACCGTGATGGAGAGAAGTTTCTCAGACTGATCACGTCGGAATGGTATCAGACGCTTTGGACCCCGGTTAACGTAACAAAATTTGCGGTCGATAATATTGGGAACTCAAACACTGGCGTCAGAATCGGGGTTCCGTGGTCAAAGAGTATGGGGCGCCGGGGCGGCAGGTTTATGTTCGATGACCCGCATGACCTGCTTAATGCCGAAGCCGATGACCAGCGCGCCACGACAGTTCGTCTGTTCAAGGAAGGCGCATCGTCCCGACTGAATGACCCTGAGACCGATTCGATGATCGGAATCATGCAGCGCCTAAATCAGGGTGACATCTCGGGTTACATTCTGGAAAACGACCCGAGTTACACCCACCTCATGTTGCCGCAGGAGTTCGAGCCGGAGCGGAAGTGCATCACGTATCGCAAGGACGGCACCAAACTGTTCGAGGACCCGAGAACAAAGGAAGGTGAGCTCGTCTTCCCCGAACGTTTCAACAGGGCCTATGTCGATTTCCGGAAGAGCGCCAAAGGTATTGGTGCCTACGCCTACGCCGCTCAAGATCAACAGCGCCCCACACCTCGCGGCGGCGGCTTGTTCCAGAAGACATGGTTCGATAAGAGGACGGTTCAGCGCGTCACTGACCTGCCGGCCAAGATCGTTCGCACGGTCCGGGCATGGGACTTGGCCGCGACCGACCTGAAAGCGCTGCAAACCACAGGCGCCAGATCGGCCGGGGTCAAGATGGCGAAACTGGCCAATGACGAATACGCCATCCTGGGATGCGTGGCTCGGGGGTACGGCCCGGCCAAGGTCAAGGCCCTGATGAAGACCACAGCCAAGGCCGACGGCAAGGGTGTGGAAATTTCTGCGCCGCAAGATCCGGCTCAGGCTGGCAAGGTGCAGCGTGCCGACATCATCAAGTCGCTGGCCGGCTTCACCGTCAGCGTCACGACAGAATCGGGTGACAAGGCTGCGCGTTTCACGCCATTTTCGGTCCAGTGCGAAGAAGGAAATGTCTGGATCGTCGACGGGCCTTGGGTTCAGGAATTCTTCGAAGAACTTGAGCCGTTTCCAAATGGGAAGCGCAAGGACATCGGCGATGCCTGCTCCCGCGCCTTCGGTCACCTGACCACGAAGCGCCAGCGCAGACCTGTCTCAACAGCAGGCACGGTGGCGATTCTGCTCCAAGCCGAGGCCGACGCGGAAGCCTGATTGTGCCGTTTCCGGTTTGCGTATAGGCTCCGCCTCGTAAAAACCCCTACAGGACGTCTCGGGCATGGCGAAATTCGACATTTGGAACGGCGGCCTGATCGATCAGCGCCCCAACCGCGTCTCGCCTTTTGAGGAAGCGGGACGTTCCGGAACGGCAATTTACAACGGATACGTCTATAGCGGCGAACGAAACGCCAAGGTCCAGGGCAGGACGAGGTACGAAACGGCTCAAGACGTTCTGGTCAACTCCGCCGTGGTCGGCGCCGGGATGAGGTTTTTCCTGGATCTGGTGTCATACCCGAAATGGAGCACGGTTGCGGCCGGCGCCGAGAAGGACGGAAAAGCTTCGGATGAAGCGAAGCGCGTTGCGGACTTTGTCACGGAGCAGCGCGAAAGCCTTACCGATTCCTGGGCCAGATGCGTGCGCCGCATGGCAGCGTCTCGGTTCTACGGCTTTGGCATCCACGAATGGACCGCAGTAAAAATACAGGAAGGGCAATGGTCCGGCTCGATCGGCATGGAAAGCCTCGAGTCCCGGCCTTGGCAAACCATAGAGCAATGGGACACGAACCTCCAAGGCACGGTCTATGGCGTGGTGCAGCGGGTCCTAAATTCTGCCGAGTCGGACTGTTACATCCCTCGTGGAAAGTTTGTTTACCTCGTCGACGATGCTTTCAGCGACAGCCCGGAAGGCATCGGACTTTGGCGCCACCTGGTCGAGCCATATGAGCGGTTCAAGGCGTACTGCAAGATCGAATCCATGGGCTTTGAGCGCGACCTGCGCGGAATTCCGGTCGGCTATGCCCCGTTGGGCGACTACGAACTGGACGGCCTGACGGCGGAGCAGATCGCGGCCAAGATCAAGCCTCTGACCGATTTCGTTTCGCTGCAGGCCAAGAAGTCCGATACCGCCATTGTGCTCGACTCGTCGACCTATGTCAGCCAGGGCGAGACACAGGACTCGGTCAGTCCGGTCAAGAAATACGGCATCGAACTCATGACGGCCTCGGGCAACGGTTTTGCCGACATCGGGAATGCCATTGACCGGGCTCAGTACCAGATGGCCCTGCTGTGCGGAACCGAAACCATGCTGACCGGCGCGGGCCGCGAGGGGAGCCGAGCCCTGAGCGATTCGCAGGCCAAGGCCCTTTCCATGCGGGTCGATAGTTGTGCCGGCGACATTGTGGCAGCGACGAACCGGGACTTCATCGCGCCCCTGATGCGCCTCAACAACATCCCCCGTGAACTGTGGCCCAAGGCCAAGATCGAGTCGTCGCAATACACCGACGTCCTGACCAAGTCGCAGTTGCTGGTCAATCTGGCGAACGCCGGGGCTGTGTTGTCACCAGAAGACCCGGCCGTGAATGAACTCAGGCTGGAGGCCGGACTGCTTGCCGCTGCGGGAGACATCATGTCGCTCGATGCCATGAATACGGGGAAATAGGATGACCTTCGTCACCATTACCGGATCTGAAACCCAGTACCCGACCTATGCCGACATCGGCATGGCCAATGACTACATGCTTGCAGTCTTCGGGCCGCTGGGCACGGCATGGCGTGCCACGGATTACGACACATTGTCGCGCGCCCTTGCAACGGGGTACAGGCAACTGAACCTTCTGTCATGGACCACGGGTTATGCCGAAGACCCTGACTGGCAACTCGCCATCGTCTCAGCCAATATCGAATACGCCGCGGCCCTGGTCGAGGGCAGTTTCACGGATCAGCAGACCCAGTTGGCCAGCGGCACCAAGCGCCTCAAAGCCGACACGGCGGAGATCGAGTATTTCAAGGTCTTCACCCGAGCAGGCCCGGCCCTGAATTTGCCAAGAACGGTCTATGACTTGATCAAGCCATGGTTGGCAGCGACGTCCGGCGCCGCACCGGGCTACTCATCCGGAACCGATGGATGCAGCGCTTTCAAATACGACTACCGCCAGTACTTTTAGGAGCCTGTCATGACCTCTGCCCTCGTTATCGGTTGCGCCTCGTGCGTCTGGGAAGACGCTGAAAAGGCCATGAAGCTGTTCAAGCCTGACATGATCGTCGCAGTGAACCATATCGGCATCGACTGGCCCGACCGCGTCGACCACTGGGCAACGTGCCACGTCGATCTTTTTCCGGCATGGATGGAACAGCGCGCCGCCAAGGGCTACGAGCCTGCCGGCCAACTCTGGACCAACAATACCAAGATCGGCCAGTTGCCTCCAGAATTGAAGGGACTCGGCATCAAGGGCGTGGAGTACTGGGACGGATCAAGCGGGGCGCTCGGGGCGCTTGCCGCGATCGAGGCCGGAGCGGATCGAGTCGTTCTGGCCGGCGTCCCACTGACCAATGGGCCGCATTACTACGAGGGCGACCACTTTACCTGGGACGCGACGTATCAGCGGATGTGGAACTATAATTACCTGAAGTTCGACGACAAGGTCCGCAGTGTTTCTGGTTGGACCCGTGAACTTCTGGGCCAACCGATCAAGTCATGGTTCAAAAATGCCGTTCGACCAGATCCAGAAGAAGTCTGAGGCGTTAAAGCTTCTCGAAACACTGCTCGACCGTCAGGAAGCGAAGGTCCGGGCCGCGTTCATGGACTTCGTGCGCCGGGTTTCGTCCGATGAAGTGATTCGCGCCATTGCCGATCTGGTCCAGCGTGGCCAGGTGACTGAGGCTCTGGCTATCATCGGGTATGAAGGTGCCAGTCTCGGCACCGCAGCCAATGCCGTTTTTCTCGGTTCGGCCCAGACCGAGGCTGAGGCGCTGGTCGACCAGTTGCGCCGCTTGGCTCCTCGTGCCGGATTGGCCTTCAATCCCTTCGACAGCACCTTGGCAGCCATTGCACGTCAGACGGGCCTCCGGTTTGTTCAGGAAACGACCCAGTCGCAGCAAAACACGATACTGGATGCCCTGAGCCGAAACATAGGCGGCGATGTGCGGCAGACCGCCCGCGCGATCCGCAGCGCCATCGGCCTGACCACGGCACAACAGGACTCGGTCAGGCGGTACAGAAACCTGCTCGAAACCGGGTCGCGCCGAGCCGTTGAGGTTGCGTTGCGGGACAAGCGTTTCGACTCCAGCGCCAGTCGTGCCGCAGAGGGTTTGGCCCTTGATCCGGCCAAGATTGACCGCATGGTCGAGCGCTACAGGCAGAACTTCGTTGCGTATCGCGCCACCGTCATTGCCAGGACCGAAGGCGGGCACCTGTTCGGCGTGGCACGAGAGGCCGGGTTCCGGCAGATGCTGCAGCAGGCCGGGATTGCAGAGTCACGCGGCGAAAAGGGATGGCGCACCCGGCGCGATGCCTTGGTGCGAGACCTGCATGAGCCTATGGACGGTGTCTGGGTCGGACTGAACCAGGTCTTCACCATGCCGAACGGTGAGGTTTGCTACAGGCCCAAGGACCCATCACTGAGCGCCAAGAACAGGTGTTCGTGCCGCTGCCTTCACCAGTTCAGCATCAGGTCGGATTCGGGCATGTAGGGTGCCTTCAGACCCGATTTACGGGCATTTTAACGACCCCCTTGCAAAACAAAAAAATACTGTCACCCTGAATGCAAGTTCTCAGGGCCTTTTCCCGGCATGTCCAAACCCTTCACCTCGCTCGATTATTCGCCGAGTTTCACGGCCGAGGGTGACATGCGCCTGCTCGCGAAGGGCAAGACATCCCCGCTTTACGTTTTCCGCAGCGTGGTCAACACCGCTGATATCGTGTCGTGGGCCAAGGCTCAGGGTTTCGCATCCGTGGTCGATCCGGCCGAGTTGCACGTGACAGTCATCTACTCCAAGTCCCCGGTCGACTGGTTCAAGTTCGGTGAGAATTGGAGCGGCGACGAAAAGGGCCAACTGACGATCAATGCCGGGGGGCCGCGCGCCGTCGAAAAACTCGGTGACAAGGGCGCAGTCGTCCTGATGTTCGCCTCGTCGCAGTTGTCGTGGCGCAATCGCTCGGCTGTAGAAGACCTTGGTGCGTCGTGGGACTATCCAGAGTATCAGCCTCATATCACGATCACCTATGCCGCGGGCGGCCTGGACCTGACTGAGGTAGAGCCCTACACCGGCAAGATAGTCCTCGGCCCTGAGATGTTCGAGGACATCGACGACAACTGGTCCGACACCGTTGTTGAAGTCAGCGATGTGCACGAGGTTTCCAAGATCCAGTGCCGCATCGCCAAGGTCGACGACTCGCTCGGCATCGTGTTCGGTTGGGCCATTGTGTCCAGCGTCGACGGCGAGCCGTACTATGACCTGAACATCGACAAGTCCGGTGAGCGCGTCCCGGAGCACATTCCGGAGCAGGCCATGCTCAAGGCCGCCGTTCCGTTCGCCGAGGGTGAGCGACCGGCCAACGACATGCACGACGGCCCTGATGTCGGCACCTATCCATTCATCATGCCCCTGACTGACGACATCGCCAAGGCATTCGGTATTGAGTGCGACAAGCGCGGCCTGATGATCGGGTTCAAGCCCACCGATAAGGCGCTGCTGAAGCAATTTGCCGATGGCACCAGGACTGGCTTTTCGATCGAAGGTCACCGCGTCAAAGTTACGGAGCACGCCAGTGCCTAAGCCCAGCAAGACTCGCGTGCTTCACGAACTGAGCCTGACCAAGATCGCCGCCGTGGACCTGCCGTGCCAGGAACACGCCCAGGTCACGATCATCAAGAATTCCGACTCCAAGTCGGCAAAGCCCGGTCAGTCCGGCGAAACAGACGAAGGAAACCATATGTCTGTCATTACGAAAATGCTGGGTCTGAAGGACGATGCCAGCGCGGCCGAAATTGATACGGCCTTTACCAAGTACGCCGAGGACAACAAGACCTCCGTTGACCGTCTCTCCCAGGTCGAAAAGGCTCTGGCGGAACAGTCCCTGCTCGCCGGCATGTCCGACGAGTCACGCGTTCATTACAACGACCTGGCCAAGTCGGCGCCGGCCGATGCCGAAGCTTTTGGCAAGATGACCGAGGCCGAACGCAAGGCCAAACTCGACGCCGCGAAGGCCGGTGATGAGGTCTGCAAAATGGCCGACGGCACCGAAATCTCCAAGCGCGCTGTCGGCGATGCCAGTTTCGCGATATTCAAGAAGATGGCGGAAGAAATCAAGGCCGGTGCCGAGGAACGCGCTGAACTGGCCAAGGCCGCCGCTGATGCCGACATCGAAAAGCGCATCAAGGTCGACTTCGCCAATATTCCGGGCGACGGCAGCGATCTCGCCAAGGTTCTGCGTCTCGCAAAGGCCGCTCCGGATGCCACCAAGACGGCCTTCGAAAATATCCTGAAGGCGTACAACACGCTGCTGGGCCAAGCCATGGTTCGCAAGGGCCACAGCGATCCGAAGGTTGATCCGGAAGATCCGGAATCACAACTGGACGTCATGGCAAAGGCGTGCGCCAAGGCTGAAAAGATCACCGAAGACGAAGCTTTCGCCAAGGTGCTCCAAACCCCCGAGGGTCGCGAGCTCTACGCTCGTATGGACACTCAGTAACCCCGCGCCGCCAGAAGGAGCATTATCATGGCTGACAATACCAACGACAACCTGACCGTCACGGTCCAACTGACCTCGAACGTTGCCGGCGCCCTGCTTCGCCGTTTCGTGACCTGGGAAACGTCTTCGCCGAACTTCCGCGAAGTCATCACGGCGGTTCCGGCTGCTGCTACGGGCCGCATGGTCCCCGGCATTCTGGCCGAGGCGATTGATACAACTCTCGCCGACGGGTTCTACAACTCCAGCATCGTCATTCCGGGCGGCATTACCGAAGTCCTGTGCGGCGAAACCATCACCCAGGGCGCTCCGGTTCGTGTGGGCGGCTACTCCGCTGAAACCGACGGCGCGGCCTATATCGCCAATGCCACGGGCGACGTCATCGTCGGGTGGGCATCACAAGACTGCACCGCAGGCAACATCCTGACCTTCAACTTCGTCGGCTACGCTGGCGTGATCTAACCCACGACCGAAAGGAAACTCCTCAGATGCCTATCATCCAACCCGGCCGTGCAGACGTTCACGTCAATCGTCCGCTAACCTCGATCAGCATCGCCTACATGCTGAATACCGACGACTTTGTTGCCGGCAAGACCTTCCCGGTCGTGCCGGTCGATAAGCAGTCCGACCTGTATTATGTCGTCGATGCTGAGCGTGAAATGCTGCGCGACATTATGCAAGAGCGTGCTCCTGCGACCGAGTCCGACGGCATGACGTTCAAGTTGTCGACCAACCCGTACTTCGCCCGGAAATACTCGCTGCACCACGACATCCCGGATGAAGTTCGTGACAATGCCGATGATCCGCTTGATATGGACCAGATGACGACTCAGGCCCTGACCCAGTCAGCCCTGATCCGTCGCGAAGTCCTGTTCAACACGTCGTTCTTCACCGCAGGCAATCCGGGCGATACCTGGACCTTCGACGTCGACGGCGTTTCGTCGGGCGCCTCGACTGCGGCTGCATTCGATCCGACTGACAATGCGAACAACCAGAAACTTCAGTGGAACGATGCGGCCTCGACGCCGATCGAGGACATTCGTCAGGGCAAGCGCTACGTCAAGGCCCGTACCGGCCTGCGCCCCAACGTCCTGACGCTTCAGGAAACGGTCTATGACACGCTGCTGGATCACCCCGACATCGTGGGTCGCATAGACCGCGGTCAGACCAGCGGTGCCGCAATGGCAAACCGTGTGACCCTGGCCCAACTGTTCGAGGTCGACGAAGTCCTCGTCATGGGCGGCGTCAAGAACTCGGCTCAGAAGGGCGCCACTGCCTCGATCGGTTTCATCGGCGGCAAGAACGCCTTGCTGTCGTACCGCCCCCCGGCACCTGGACGCATGGTCGCTTCGGCGGGGTACTGGTTCGACTGGAAGAACGGTCGCGCGCGTGGCATCCGCAAGTTCCGCATGGAACTGAAGGATGCAGATCGTCTGGAATATACCGATTACATGGCCCCGACGAAAATCGGCGCCGACCTCGGTTATTTCTTTGGCGCGATTGTGGCCTAAGACCATGTCGCTCCGCAACAGACACTGGAAGCAGCGCTTTGACCCGACGGCTCAGTTCGTCTGGAACAAGGCAATGCTCTGGGCAGGCGAGAACGTGAAGGTTGGCGACCCGATTCCGGATGAGTTGAAGGCAAACGATAACCGCCTTCGCCGCTTCTGGGAGTCGGGCGCTATCCAACTGGCCGGCTTCGAGGCACCAGACGTCACGACCGGCCAGGCACCGGAACCAGAGCCTGAGCCCGAAGAAGATGATCCGAGCCATATGAACGGCCCGGACGAAGACCTGTCCGAGGAAGGCGCCGATGACTCGCCTGCCCCAGACCAAGACACCGCCAACTGGCGCGACCTGTCGTACAAGGCCAAACTCGCTCTGGCGCGCACATACGGCCTTGAGGGTCGCAATCCCGGCGCTGAAGACCTCGACGCCTATCTGGAGACCAAGATTGTCTGATGGCATCCTTCCTCGAAGGCACACTGGCGAAAGCACTGGATCGCGGCTTTAAAGGTACGTCCCTTGTCGGCCAAGTGTATCGCCGCGTCGTTCTTCCGGAGTTCGGAATCGATGAATACGGAAAGCCGCGCGCACGCCAGGGTAACATCTGGGACTGCCGCGGCTTTCTGAGTCGCTGGAAAGACTCGTTCCGCAATCCCGGTGTTCGGGCCGATACACAGGTCAACATTTTCGCCGCCAGTCTCCCGGATGGTATCGAGCCCCTGAAGGACGACATGGTACAGTTCCGTGGGGACTGGTATCAGTTGTCTCAGGTCCGGGTCGATCCGGCTCTGGCACTGTGGATCTGCCCCGCGACAGTCGCGACAATTCCGACCGACCTGACATCAGACGAAGACATCAATGAGGACCTGAACATGGCAATCGTAAATAATCCCAGGCCCACGTTCAAAGTCGCGATGATCGAGGATCAGGCCGTTCCGGCTAATACAGCGACGGTTGTGGCGTTTGACACGGTCAGAAACGATATCCAGTCCGGTTTCTCGACCGTGGCGCATAACTATGCCGTGCCGGCCGACGGCATTTATATGTTCTCGTCCCAGGTCATCGTGAACTCGGCCGAGGACTCGACCCTGATCTGGATCAAGCTCTATAAAAACGGCGTGGCGTGCAGCGAGACGGAATCGCCGTGGCACAACGACTGGGAGAATGGCCGCCTTGTGGTGAAGTTTACGACCCAGCAGCAGTGTATCGAGGACGATGTCATTGATGTCCGTATCTATGCCACTGCAGCGGGCCTGACGGCCGAGGGTGGAACCTGCGAATTTAACGGTGCCTTTGTCGGGGCCTCGGCATGACCCTGACGTGGAACGACGGATTGAAGGTCAGGATCGCTGAAGCGGCCGAGGTCGGCTGCCTTCTGGCTGCTGAGAAGGTCATGGAGGCTGGTAACGACCTGATTCGGAGCGGACCAAAGACCGGGGCCGTCTATGACACGCTGTTTTTCACCCGAGGCTCTGGTTCTGAACGGCAGATCATCCCTTACGGCGAGCGCGACCCACATCAAGCCTCGGCACCGGGCGAAGCGCCGGCCTATGACACTGGGGAACTGGTTGCGAAGTCCCGAACCAATGCCATTCCGGGCGGGGGACAGGCCGAGTGGTATGCCGACTATGCCATCTATCTCGCCCGAGGCACGGATCGTATCGCACCCCGGCCATTCGACACGCTGGCCTTGGAACGCGAGCAAGACAATATCCGCGACATCGTCAACCGCACCGTGGCGGAGGCGCTGTAATGATTTCTCTGGCCGAAGCGATCCGCACTGCGATTCTCGCCAATGACGCCGTGACGCGCCATTTGGACAAGTGGAACGGCGTGCCGGCCGTCATGATCAATGACGAGCGCCCCCCTGCCGATCTGCCCGACCGATTCGTGGTGATCGGCCCTCCGGGCGGCACGCTGGCCCGACCGTTGATGAACAAGAACGTCGACTATTTCACGCGGCAGGTCTCTGCTTTTGGGGAGCAGCCAGGCGATCAGAAGAAGATGAATATGGCGGCCGAGGCGATTCGGACCATGTTTCATCGCCAGCGCCAAAGCCTTGTCGTGGATGGGTTTAAGGTGGTGCATGTGCTTTGCACCTGGCCCGTTCCAGCACCGACGTCCGACGTCAACAGAATTGGCAGAATGGTCATGATGAACGTTCTGCTTGAAGAAAACCAGCCAGTTGTAGCATAACAGCGCTGTCTGATGCCCTGAACCGGCCCTTTGGCAAGGCATATTGAGGAGCCTTAACCATGACGATCAGCACCTTGAATGGGACCACGGTTTTCATCAGCAGCGCCACCGTTACTGACACGACCGATACCATCACCGAATTCGCTGCCCTGACCTGGACCGAAATCGGCGAAGTCGAGAATATCGGCGCGTTCGGCGATTCGTCCAACGAAGTCACGTTTGCCAACCTGAAGAACGGCCGGGTCCGGAAGTACAAGGGTATGCGCAACGCTGGCACGACGACACTGACGGTCGGCGCCGATCCGGCCGACGCGGGTCAGGATGCGATGGACGCGGCGCAGGAGTACGACGGTGCGCTGGACTACGCTTTCAAGTTTGTCTACAACGATGCCATCACCTTTGCCGGGACGCCGACGATCAAATATGCCCGCGGCAAGGTGATGTCGGCTCCGGTTCAAAACGGCGGGTCCGACACCGTGAACCGCAAGCAGTACAACATCGGCATCAATTCGAAACTGTACGAAAAGCCTGCCACCTAAGCCCTGATTTCACCCACTGTCACCGGAGATGACAATGACCGAACCCCTGATCGACTCGCTCGACGTAACCCTGAACGTCGGCGGCAAAGATGTCGTTCTGGCCTGTACCTTGGAGGCCGCCCGGAAACTCAGCCGTGGCGGCCTTATCAACAGGATGCACGCCATTTCCCAGCACGACCTTGAAGTCTACATCGACACCATCGCGATTGGCGCCGGGATGGAGGACAATGAACTCCTGCCCCAGGCCGTGTTCGAAACCGGGATGCGTGCTTTGGAAGTCAAGGTTTCGGAATTCTTGTACAACATCAACAATCCGAACCGGCACAAAGAAGAAGCCGCAGCCAAGGCCGCTGCTGAAGCCGCGAAGGGCAAAAAGGCCAAGACGGACCCCCAGCCGACGGCCTGACGCCGGAGCAATACTACGACCGCCTCCTGGCTCGTGCCATGGGGCGGTTGCATTATACGCAGGCTCAGGCCCTTAAGTGTCACGTCGTCGCGCTGGAACAGGCGCTTGAATTCGATCAGGACCGGGACGTAGCGCTTCACGAGATCATCTGGTATGCCAATGGCGGTACGAAACCGCTGTATCCGAACCGAAAGGCGTCCGTGACGAAAAAACTTTCGGCCCCAGACGCCAAATCGGCGCTCCGGAACAACATACGATGAGGCGCCGGCATGGTTGATGTTCCCGAACTCGGTACGGTCAAGGTCTCGATCATTGGGGACCTGACCCAGTTCACCAGCGCCGAGGCCGAGGCAAAGACCCGGTCGAAAAACCTGTCGGATCAGATGACGGCCGACGCCAAGAAGATTTCCGACGCCATGGGCGTGAACATGAAGTTGTTCGCGAACTATGTGAAGTCGGGGACTGGCGATGCGGCGCAGGCCAACAAAGTCGCGCTTGATGCCATGGGCGTCAACTGGACCATGTTCAATCGCAACGTCCGCGCCATGGAGGCACAGCGTGCGGCCGAGGCCCGGCAGACTGCGTCTGAAATTACCCGTGCGAACCGAGAAGCCAGTCAGTCGTCTGAAAAGGCGGCCCGCGATGCGATGCGGGTCACGAAGGAAAATCAGGCCGCCGTTCGCCAACTGATCAATACGTTCGACGTGATGCACGCCGCCGAGCTTCGAACCGAAGATGCGTTGCGCGAAATCAACCGATTGAAGGGCATGGGCCTGATTTCGGATGAAAAGGCGATCGTGCTGCAAAAGGAGGCTGCAAATCAACTGGAGCGCTACAAGCGTTCCCAGCAGTCGAGCAGCGGTCTCAAGGGCCACCAACTCACGAACCTGTCGTATCAGGCCAATGACGTCATCTCCGGTCTGATGATGGGGCAGAACCCGGGTCAGATCGCGGCACAGCAGGGCGGCCAGATTTTCCAGATCCTGCAACAGTCCGAAGGCGGGGTGATGCGTGGCCTGGCCGGTGTCGGTGGCGCTGTTGGCAAATTCCTGATCAATCCCTTCACCCTGGCAGTTGGCGCGATAGGTGGTGCGGCCGCAGCCCTCGGCGCCCTGACGGCTCGGGCTCAGGACACCGATGCTGTCATTCGCAAGTTCACCGGCCTATCAGAGGTGTTTGGATCTGGTGGTCCGTATGACCCGAAGAAAATCGAAGCCTCGGCCCGAGCACTGGACGTCTACGGCGGCAAGTTCAAGGATATTCAGGCCGAACTCCAGACCTCCATGACCCAAGGAATCTCGGCCGGCGCGCTGGAAAGCTTTGGCCGCACTGCGGAGCATGTCGCAAAGGTCACGGGCGTTGACGTGAAACAGGCAGCCGACTCGATGGCGCGCGGTTTCACCGGGGGTTGGGAGCAGGTCAAGGCTCTGGATCAGCAGATGAACTTCCTGAGCCTGACCGAGGCCAAGCACATCAAGTCGCTGTTCGAGGATCACAGGGCCAGCGAGGCGCGCAACGAGTCGTACCGCATCTTCGCCGAGAAGTACGGCAAAGCCTATAACGACACGTTGTCACAGGCAGACCTGCTCACCAATTCCCTCGCTTCGTCGTGGAATCGCATGGTCGAGGCCATGGGTAACTTTGGTCCAGTCACAGCCGCTACCAGTGCCATCGGCGGGCTTATTGACCAGATGACGAACTGGATGCTGCGGTATGCCCAGATCACAAACCTCGCCAAGCCGAATCTTGAAAAGCGTCACGCTATGGATTTGGGCGACAGCATCAAGGCGTTCAACGATAAGGGAAAGGCACAGGCCGAGTATGACGAATACATGGCGAAGAACGGCGATCATATAAATGAGCCGTCTTATCGCTATTCCTATGCCATGGCGAAAAAGAAGTTGGACGAAGCCAGCGGTAAAAAGGTTGTTGCCGATGCACGGTTGTTCGAATCTACAGGTGCTCTGACCGCCCTGAACGCACCGGCAAATACCGGTGACATCATGACCAAGGGTGCGTCGGACAAAGCCGCGTTCTATGCCGAGGGCAAGGGTAAGAAGGCGCCAAAGGAAAAGTTGTCCGATGATGAGCGCGAGGTAAAGCGCGCCATCGAGAGCGTCGAGAAACTGACCGCTGCGACCAAGGTCCAGAGCCAGGCCCGCGCCGACAACAATCAACTGATCGCGATGGGCGTGATCACGACCGAGGATGCGAACCGCGCCGCCGAAATCACGGCCAAGACTTCGCAGTACCAGGACGCGCTTGATGCCGAGGCTAAGACGACCAAGACTGACCTGAAGGATAAGGTCGCGGCCCTGACGATCGAGTTGAAGAAGCAGCAGGATCTGGAAATCGAGTCGTCGATCTGGAAAACGGTCGAGGCTCAGAACAAACAGAACGCTGAACTGGATCTCGAACTCAGTCTGCTCGGCGCCACGAACCGGGAGCGCGCCGTTGCGATCGCTCAGGCCCAGGCCATCCGCAGCATCAAGGAGGCCGGTGGCGACCCGAACAGCGATGCGGGTCTGGCCCAAATCGCAGGTGCTGTGGCCGGGGCGAACAAGGGTGCCGATATCCAGAGCGGCACGTTCATGAAGCAGCAGAGCGATGCGCTGAGGGCTCAGACTCAGGAATGGGACATCGCTCGGGCCACGATGTACATGACCCGGCAAGAGGCTGCGGCGTATCGCAAGGAGCAGGAACTTCTGAACCAGGCCACGAATCAGGGGATCGACCTGACCAAGGCCCAGAAGGACCAGATTCACGACATGGCGACGGCCTATAGCCAAGGCACGGCCGCGATGGAGAAGGCTCAGGCCATTCAGGACCTGATCAAGACCGGCTCTCAGACCCTGGAACAGGCCATCGAAGACATTGCGCTCAACGGCAAGAAAGGCAACGAAGTCCTGTGGGACATGGTCAAGGCTTTGGATGCCGCTGTTATCAAGGCCGCATTGCTCGGCGAAGGCCCGCTGGCGCAGTTGTTCGGCACGTCGAAAAACGGCGGCTTGCTGGGCATGATCGGCAATGGCACAGGCGGCGGGAGCGGTGGCGGCCTATCTGGAATCATCAGCGGCCTCTTCGGCGGCGGAAATACCGGCCCGGCCGCCTCGACCGGAACGTTCGGCATGGACACGTACCAACTTCATGACGGTGGCGTGGCCGCACTGCACGGTATGCCGCGCATCGTGCATCCCTCGGTGTTCCAGAACGCGCCGAAGTTCCACGAGGGCAGGCTGAAGCCCAACGAACTGCCGGCCATTCTCGAAGACGATGAGGTGGTACTGAACCGTGGGCAACAGTCTGCGCTGCGGAAGAAGATGGGTGGACAGACCGTGCATATCCACTACCACGGCATTCAGGACGCTGAATCTGTCAAGCGCAACGAACGGCAACTGGCAAATGGCGCGGCTCGGGCCTTGGGCCAGACAGGGAGAGGTTAATGGCTTTTCACGATATCCTATTCCCGCTCGACATCGCGTCAGGCGCTTCCTGCACCAAGACCCGGATGACACAGAAGGTCATGCTGAAATCCGGCCACGAGGAGCGCAATGGACTTTGGGCCGACGCCAAGCGCCAGTACGATGTTTCGGTGGGCTCGAACGAAGCGGGCCAGGTCGACGAACTGAATGCGTTCTGGGAAGGCCGCCGTGGCGAACTGTACTCGTTCCGGTTCAAGGACTATTCCGACTTCCAGTCCTGCGCCCTGACCGGCACAATCAGTCGCACGGATCAGGTATTGGGCACAGGCAATGGTGTCCTGACCGAATTTCAGTTGGTCAAGACCTATGCCGATGATGTCCTGCCTTATGTCCGGACCATCACGAAGCCTGTAGACGGAACGGTTGTGGTTGCAGTCGCAGGAACTCTGGTCGACCCGGGCGACTATGTCGTGGACTATCTCACCGGCATAGTCACGTTCGATACCGCGCCGGCATCGGGCAGCGTCACGGCCGGGTTTGAGTTCGACGTCCCGGTCAGGTTCGATGGCGAAATCAGTTTCGTCATGATCACCCCGGAACTGGCTGACGCGGCGCAGGCCCGGCTCATCGAGGATCGTGGCGCATGAGATCATATTCACCCCAGTTCGCGGCGCATCTCGCATCGAAGACCACGACGCTTTGTCATTGCTGGCAGATCATCCGGGCCGACGGCACCGTCCTGGGTTTCACGGACCACGACAACAATCTGGAATTCCTTGGCGTGACGCATGAAGCATCGTCTGGCTTCACCGGCTCTGTTGCGGAGCAGAACCTGCAACTCAATGTCGACAACATGGACATCGAGGGGTTTCTCGACAGTGCGAACATCACGGACGAGGACGTGGCAGCGGGCAAGTATGCCAGCGCCGAGGTTCTGGTGTTCTGGGTCAATCACCAGGACGTCAGCACGTTCCACTTGCTGGGCCGATCGACCATTACCCAGATCCGCAGGTCCGGCATCCATTTCGTATTCGAAGTGTCTGGTCTGGCCCAACAGCTTCAGCAGACCGTGGGATCGCAATACCAGCGCCGCTGCAGCGTAAGCCTTGGGTCAGAGAAATGCGGCGTCGACCTGAACGATTCGGACTTCAAAGGCAGCGGCACAGTGACTTCCGTCGTGGGCCAGAACATCACGGCGTCGGGACTGGATGCTTATGCCGACGGGTGGTTCACTGGCGGGGTTGTTTTCTTCGCAGACGGCACGGTAAACCGCGTCAAACTTCACCAGAAGGCCAATTCGATCGTCACGCTGACATTATGGCAGGTCACGGCATCCGCGCCTGATGGGGGAGATTTATTCGACGTCACGGCGGGGTGCGATAAACTGATCCAGACCTGCAACACGAAGTTCGCCAATCGGGAAAACTTTCGCGGGTATCCCAGGATTCCAGGAAATGATAAAATAGCTGACTATCCGGCGCAGGGCGACTCGGGCAACGACGGTTTGAGCCTATTCAGATGACCAGCATTGCAGAACAAGTTGTAGCAGAGGCCCTGACCTGGGTCGGAACGCCATACCGCCATCAGTGCCATCACAAGGGTCTGGGGTCCGATTGCTTGGGCCTTGTACGCGGCGTTTATGAAAACGTGACTGGAAATGCGACGGAAACCCCACCGCCATATGCCGCGGACTGGGGCATTTCCAACAACGGCGAGATGATGATTGACGCGGCGCATCGCTATCTCGTGGCGGATGACTGGAAAAAGGGTGATGAGTTCAGGCCCGGCCAGGTTCTGATATTCCGCTGGCGCCGGTCCAGTGCGGCGACTCACGCAGCTATCGTGGTATCACCCACCCAAATGCTGCATAGCTACAACGGCCTGAACACCCAAGTCGTGACAATCTCTGACTTTTGGACGAAGATGATCGCCGGAGTTTTCCGTTTCCCAGAGGCATAGATGTCCAGCGCAATTCTATCGACTGCCGGAAGCTTTATCGGCGGTGCCATCGGAGGTCCGCTCGGGGCAGCAATTGGTGGGGCTATTGGTGCTGCGGTCGGCGGCGCCATTGATCGGCAAATCTTTGCCCCAAGCGTCAAAGGCCCGCGCCTGGACACGGCCCAGATCACAAGCTCGGCCGAGGGCGCTGCGATCAATCGACTGGCAGGCACGATGCGCTGTGGCGGGGAGATGATCTGGGCCACGAGGTATCGCGAGACGAAGAAGACCGAATCATCGGGCGGCAAGGGCGGGCCGAAGTCCACGACCTATGCCTATGCCTGTAGCTTTGCCGTGGCGTTCTGCGAAGGCTCCGCCGCAACGACCCTTGGCCGGGTCTGGGCCGATGGCAAAGTTCTGGATCTGTCAAAGTTCACGTACCGTTTCTACCCCGGCTCCGAATCGCAAACCCCGGACAGCCTGATCGAGTCGATCGAGGGCGCGGCCAACACCCCGGCGTATCGCGGCACGGCATACCTCGTATTCGAGTACATGCCTCTGGGCGACTTTGGAAATCGCATCCCGCAGATCACGGCCGAAATCACGGTTCCGGTAGAACGAAGCGATTCAGCAGCGGCCAAGATCCGGGGCGTGACCCTTATCCCGGCCACCGGCAGTTTCGCCTATGCCATAGAGCCGTTCCTGAACGTGTCACATCCCGTCGAGACTCTGAACGAAAATGTCCACATGAGTTCGGGCCGGGCCGATGTTCTGGAAAGCCTGGACCAACTCGACGCCGGCCTGCCCAACTGCGACACCGTAGCAATTGTCGTGGCATGGTTCGGCGATGACCTGCGCTGCGCCACGTGCGACATCAAGCCCCGGATCGCGCTTGATCCCAGTCTTCAGGACACGGCCGCCTGGCTTCCGCGCGACTGGGAAGTGGCAGGACTCGGCGCGGCCGATGTCGATACCGTGTCCCAGACCAGCGGTGCCAGTGCGTTCGGCTCGACACCGGACGATCAATCCGTGAAGGACTGCATCAATGAGTTGCGGAGCCGCGGCAAAAGGATCGTGTTCTACCCCTTCATTCTGATGGACATTCCGACCGGCAACGCGCTGCCTGATCCCTACGGCGGCTCGGAACAGGCCGCATACCCCTGGCGCGGCCGTATAACTTGCACCCCTGCCCCGTCAGAGGTCGGGACGGTAGACAAGACCGCCACGGCCGGGACGCAGGTCTCCGCCTTTTTCTCAGGCACCTGGGGCTACGAGAATTTCATCACGCACTATGCCAACCTGTGCGACGATGCTGGTGGCGTTGATGTGTTCCTGATCGGCTCGGAACTGGTCGGCCTGACCAGCGTCAGATCAGATGCCAGCACCTATCCCTTTGTCGCGGACCTCGTCAGTCTGGCCGCCACGGTCAAAGGCATCCTGCCCACCACGGACGTCAGCTATGCCGCGGACTGGTCCGAGTATCACAGCCACCGACCCACGGATGGATCTGACGACGTCTATTTCAACCTGGACCCGCTCTGGTCAGACGCCAATATCGACTTCATCGGTATCGACGCCTACTTCCCCCTGACCGATCATCGCCTTGATACGGCCCAGAGTATCTACGACACGGCCTATATCCAGCAAGGAATCGAAGGCGGGGAGTATTTCGACTGGTACTACGCCTCGGATGCAGACCGCGTGGCCGGGACGAGGACGACGATCACGGATGGCGCGTATGACAAGCCATGGGTCTTTCGCCAGAAAGACATGCGCAACTGGTGGCGATCGGACCACTATGACAGGCCGGCCGGGACTGAAGCAGGTTCCCCGACGGATTGGGTTCCGGGCGACAAGCCGATCTGGTTCACCGAATTTGGCTGCCCCGCCGTCAATCGTGGCACGAACCAACCCAATGTGTTTTCCGACCCCAAGTCATCGGAGAGCGCCTATCCCTACTTCTCGACCGGGGCACGCGACGACTTGATCCAGCGCCGGTTCTATGACGCTGTTGTGGATTACTGGAGCGCCAATGCGTACACCTTCGAAAACTCCGGCGGTGTCGCGGATTACAACTCCCTAAAAACGGACTTGGGACATGCAGATGGTTACTTCGCCAACCTGAATTCCATCAAACGAGATAACGGCTACGTTTTTTACCCCGCCCGTTTTACGTCATCTTTCAATGCACAACTCTCCGGTGAGTTTAACTCTGCTGGACAGTTGGTCGTTACCATGTCCCAAACCGACAGAAGCGGAACATATGACATTGACGAGGTATTGAATATTGGGGCCATGGCAGTTGGGCAATATGTAGTCTTGAACTTTGTCGATGCTCCGTCGTTTTATTATTATTGCCGAATCAAAAGCCTGATTACGCGGTACGTTGCCAATTATTCCGGAACCGCTGTCAGCGTTCTTGTGTTCGGCGCCGATGTAGTTTCTCTCGCCGATGATGGTGCGGCTCTGGGATACATGGTCGAGCCGGCCAATATGATCGCATGGACCTGGGACGCACGGCCATACCCCGTCTTTCCGCAACTCCTTTCGGCCTGGTCCGACGGCGCGAACTACCAGACCGGGCACTGGATCAATGGCCGGATCGGCGCCTCGTCAGGCCTTGGCGACCTCATCCTGAAGATATGCGCCAGGACGATCGACACGACACTGATCGACACGTCGCTCGTCTCTGGAGAATCGGTAACGGGATATCTCGTGTCGCAACTCTCGTCGCCTCGTGATGATCTGGCACCGTTACTGTCGATCTACGCCGTCGATGCCCACGAGAGCGATGGCTTGATCAAGTTCGTGTCCCGCAAACTGGCCCAGACCGTCAATGTCTCATCGGAGGACCTTGTCGCGACGGATGAGAACCCAACCGGGTATCAGATTTCCGAGACGCAGAAGTACGAGATTCCGGCCAACTATTCCCTGACCTATATCAACCAGGAGAATGACTACCAGACCGCCAACGTGTCAGGGACGATTGAACTGGGCGATACGCAGAGCATAGCGACGGCGAACTGGCCCATTGTCATGTCGGAAGCCGAGGCCAAGAGCCGGGCCGATACTCTGGTCTATAGCGCCCTGATGTCGCGGGAAAATCTGACAACTGAACTGCCCCCGTCCCTGTCACGCATGGAGCCGGGAGATGTCCTTGCGCTTGATCAGCACCGGCCCGGGTTTCGTATCAACAAAGCCAGCGTCGGAAACTCGGTCCAGGTCGATGCCACGGCCTGCGAACCCACGATCTATGAGTTGTCGATAGGCTCTGGTAGCTCTGGCGCATCTTCTTCAGCATCGAGCGCCTTCGGCCCGGTTCTGGTCCAGTTCATGGACCTGCCTATCATCGACGAAACCGACCCAGATCCAAAGTCCCTCAAGGTCGCGGCTGCCGCAACGCCATGGTCTGGCGGAGCCACGATCTATCGCGAAAATGCGTCGGGTGGTTTCGATATCGTCACGACCGTTTCGCAGACCTCTGTCATGGGCGAACTGACCGAAGCTCTCGCGGCCGGCACAAGGTTTGACTGGGACTATGCCGGCGAGGTCAAGGTCCTGCTCTATTCCGATGACGTGCTGTCGTCAGTCGACCCGGCCGACGTGGCAGGAGATACGAATCTCATCGCCATCAAGTCTCCGTCTGGACTCTGGGAACTGGTCGGATTTGCCACAGCAACACTGACCGGCACGCGGGAATATACCCTGACTGATTTGCTCCGCGGTAGTTACGGCACCGAGAACGAGATGAACGACGCGCCATACCCCGTCGGGTCGCAAATCGTTGTGGTCAATCTCAGCAACCTGGCCGTGGTTCCCATATCGCTCGATAAGCGGGGCGTGGCCCAGACCTATCGCTATGGCCCGGCCCTATATCCCCAGGACCACATCACGTTCCGCGAAGACGACATTACCGGGTATTGCATCGGCCTGCGTCCCTATGCCCCGGTTGATGAGGCAGCGACAGCCGATATGGCGGGCAACCTGCAACTGACCTGGACCCGTCGCACCCGGTTCGGCAATGGAACGACACCTCTGCCACTGAACGAACAGTCCGAGGCCTATGAAATCGAGATCATGACGCTGGACGGCTTGACCGTGAAGCGCACCGTGACTGGACTCGGGGCTCCGGGTTGGCAGTACACCATCACGGATCAGACCACGGATTTCGGCGCCACCATCTCGATCTCTGACCTGATATACCGGGTCTATCAAATGAGCGGCACGGTCGGTCGCGGCTCAGCAGGATATTACCCATGAGCGTGACTCAACTTCAATCGACCTGGCTCGGGTATGACGTCGACACCGGAGTCCTGCAATTCTGGGACGGCACGACGTACCAACCCCTGCTTGACGCTGCCGGACTTGTCACTTTGACGGATCTGGCGGCTTACCTCACCACGGCTGCGGCGGCTTCGACGTACCTGACGATTTCGACAGCAGCATCGACCTATGAGACACAGAGCCACGCCGCGGCAACTTATGCCACGATATCATCCCTGTCCTCGTACCTGACCACGAGTTCTGCCGCCTCGACCTATGCCCCTCTCGCCAGCCCTGCTCTGACGGGTAATCCGACGGCGCCGACCCAGACCGCAGGCAATAACTCCACCAGACTTGCCACGACGGCCTATGTAGACACGGCTGTAGGAACGGTGACTGACGCCAACTTCACGATCCAGGACAATTCTGACACGACCAAGAAGGCGCAGTTTGATTGCTCCGCCGTTCCAACCGCCACGACGAACACTTATAACCTGCCGTCTGTGTCAGGCACTTTGATGGTGCTAAGCGCCGGGTCGCAGACCCTGTCTGGCTCCCTCGTCGTCAGTTCAACGTTTACCGCAGCCGGCTCGACAGGATTTTTTGGCACATCGACCAATAACTCCACCTATGCCTTTGCCGGAGGCGCGAGCACGAGCGGAA
>Ga0247783_1000007_pt1 | contig 69737 bp, 59 predicted proteins | sample UWRJL064202C5_FD_179911 | JGI IMG/M metagenome (GOLD analysis project Ga0247783, IMG submission 179911) | Plant litter microbial communities from Arlington Agricultural Research Station in Wisconsin, United States - UWRJ-L064-202C-5 | ecosystem: Environmental > Terrestrial > Plant litter >...
CGGATCGAAATCGAACAGCTCGGCCAGTTTGTCCAGCGGCACGAGGTCCGGCTTCTCGGTGATGCCGACCGTGCGCTGCCCCTGCACGTTCGAATGCCCGCGGACCGGCGACAAGCCCGTGCCGGGCCGGCCGATGTTTCCCTTGAGGAGCAGCAGGTTCACGAGCATCCCGATGTTCACGGAGCCATGGACGTGCTGGGTCAAGCCCATCCCGTACACGCCGATCGTGTTCTTCGCGTCGCAATAGATCTGGGCGGCCTGTTCGAGTTCGCTTCGAGCGACCCCGGAGTGGCGTTCGATGTCCTCCCAGCTCGTTTCCAGCGCTCGCTCGCGGAATGCGCCGAATCCGGTCGTGTGCTGCTCGATGAAGACATCGTCGAGCACGGGAGGTTCTCCTTTCGCGCGCCGCGCCGCGTCCGTCGCGAACACGTGCTTGACCATGCCCATGATCGCAGCGATGTCACCGCCGGGCCTCACTTGCAAATACAGCGTCGACAATTCGGTGGGCCGATCCGTGATCATCTGCAGCGGATCCTGCGGATTGACGAACTCGATCAGTCCCCGTTCGCGCACCGGATTGAAGGTGACGATCTTGCAGCCGCGTCGCACCGCGTCCTGCAGCGGATGAAGAAAGCGCGGACTGTTCGAGCCGGGGTTCTGTCCGAAATAGAAGATCGCATCGCATTGCTCGAAGTCCTCCAGCGTGCAGGTCCCGACCGGCGAGCCGATCACCTTCTTGAGACCGACCGAGGTGGTCTCGTGGCACATGTTGGAACTGTCGGGCAGGTTGTTGCACCCGTAGAAGCGGGCGAACAGCGAATAGAGGTAGCTCGCCTCGAGGCTCGCGCGGCCCGATGCATAGAACACGACGGACTTCGGGTCGAGCGCCTTCAGGTGCATGCCGATGGCGGCGAACGCCTCGTCCCATCCGGTGCGCACATACCGATCGGTGCCGGCGTCGTAACGCAGCGGGTGCGTGAGTCGCCCCTGCATCTCGAGGTCGAAGTCTTCCCACGTGCGAAGCTCGCTGACCGTGTGCGCGTCGAAGAAGTCGGGACCGCAACGGGCGCTCGTCAGTTCCCACATCGTCGCCTTCGCACCGTTCTCACAGAATTCGAACGGGTGCGGCTCCTTGGGCTTTCCCCATGCGCACGACGTGCACATGTGGCCGCGAGCCTTGTTCTGATGGGCGAGCGTGTCGAGCACCCCGGGCGTCGGTTTCTCTCGCCAGAGGACCTCGGCCATGCCGACGACCGAACCCCACCCGCCGCTCGGCGATTCCGAATGCACTTCGTCTGCGCGTTCCATGGGCCCCTCCGTCGACGTCGGGACCTTAGGCGTCGCGAGTGCACCTGGGTATGCGCAATGATCTCTTCGGCGCATCGGCGAGGAGATGACCCGGCGTGCAAGATTCGTCGACTCCGTGGGGCGCTTCCGCGGTCGCCACCGCAGGGCTGAGCGTTTGTCCGATTCGGCGTTTTGACCCACGAAGGAAGAATGCGGGCTTCAACGGTCCGCGAGCGACCGACAGGGAAGCACGATGCGTGTTCGGCGAGCTCTCTTGATCACGACGATCTGCTGTGCCGGCGCGTGCAGCAACGAGGCGCGGCCGCTCGGTCCCACGCCGCCGCAGACTGCGCCGCACGGGTCCGCCGACCCGCGGATTCCGCTGTACGAGAACAACGCGTTCCAGGTATCGCAGGGACAGCGCTACTACCGGTGGTACGGCTGCGCCCGATGTCACGACGAGGCCGATGCGCAGGCTTGGCATCGGGCGGGTGCCGACATCCGCGACTTCGCCGCGACCTTTCGCGCGATCGAGTCGCACGAACGCGGCGTCACGCCCGCGGGTGCGCCGATCCCGACCGAGGTGCGCTGGCAGATCACGGCGTACATCGTCAAGGCGGTCGACGAAGACGCGGCGACGATCGCACGGCAGATCGCCGACGCGGTCGACGACCCGCACCGGCCGGAGGTGCGTCGGTGAGGAGCGGATGGCGAACGACGATTCTCGTCGCGGCGCCCGTCGTCAGTGGGTGTCGCGGTCCGCAGAACGTGCTCGATCCCGCGGCCGTACAAGGCGACGCCTTGCTCGCTTTGCTGAATCTCGTTCTCGCGGTCGGCGCACTCGCCTACATCGCCGTGCTGTGCGCGCTCGCATGGAGCGTCTGGCGAACGCGCGGCTCCGCGTCCGCCCCTACCGCGGCGAAGCCCGGCGACGCATGGATCGATCGCGGGATGCTCGCCTGGTCACTGGTCGTCGTCGTGGGACTCCTGGTCATCGCGAGCGCGAGCTTCCTCGTCGACCGCTCGTTCGCGAACATCGAACCTCGGCCGACGCTCGAAGTCCGCGTCACCGGCCATCAATGGTGGTGGAGGCTGGAGTATCGCGACCCTGGCGGTGACGGCTGGATCGAAGCCGCGAATGAACTCCACCTGCCGCGAGGACGCACGGCACGTCTATTGCTGCGTTCCGAAGACGTCATCCACAGCTTCTGGGTGCCCAACGTGGCGGGCAAGCTCGACCTCGTGCCCGGCCGGACGAACGCACTCGACGTGACCCCGCATCGCGAAGGCTGGTTCCGCGGTCAGTGCGCGGAGTTCTGCGGAACGCAACATGCGCACATGTCGTTCGACGTGCGCGTCGACGATCCCGTCGCGTTCGACGCGTGGCTCGATGCGCAACGCAGACCGCGCGATGCCCCCGGCGACGCCGTGCTTGCACGCGGCGAACAGGTGATGGGAGGCGCGTGCGCCGCATGCCACGCGGTGCGCGGTTCCCGCGCCGTCGGCCGCTCGGGCCCGGACCTGACCCATGTCGGTTCGCGACGCTCGATCGCCGCGGGGACGTTGCCGATGAACCGTGGCGCGCTCCAGGGGTGGATCTCGCAGCCGCAGGTCCTCAAGCCCGGGACGTTGATGCCTGCGATCGAATTGTCCGCGGACGACGCGAACGCCGTCGCGGCCTATCTGATGTCACTGCGATGAGCGAAGCGCTGCGGCAGGCCGAACTCGCCCGCACCTGGGACGACCCGCCGGGTTGGCGGGGCTTCTTCGAAACGGTCGATCACAAGCGCATCGCGGGCCGCTATGTCCTGACGGCACTGGTCCTGCTCTTCCTCGCGGGCGTCCTCGCCCTCGACATGCGACTGCAGATCAGCCAGCCGGACCTGCGCCGCATGAGCGCGCAGCTCTACAACGAAGCCTTCTCATTGCACGGCTCGACGATGCTGTTCCTGTTCGCGGTGCCGGTGATGGAAGCGATGGCGATGTGGCTCGTGCCGCTGATGCTCGGACAGCGCAACCTCGCCTTCCCCAGGCTCACCGCCTTCAGCTACTGGATGTATCTGGGCGGCGCCCTCACGCTCTGGATCGCGCATGCGCTCGACGTCACGCCCGACCTCGGCTGGTTCGAGTACCCGCCGCTGTCGGGACCCTTCTATTCGCCGGGACATCGCGCCGACATCTGGGCACAGATGATCACATTCACGGAAGTCGCCGCATTGGTCGCGTCCGTCAACATCGCGGTGACGATCCTCAAGTTGCGTCCGCCGGGCATGACTCTCGTGCGCATGCCGCTCTTTCTCTGGGCCATGCTCGTGTCCTCGGTCATGACGATCGTGGCGCTTCCGTCCGTGATGCTCGTCACCAGCATGCTGATCGCGGACCGGCTCGTGTCGACGCACTTCTTCGTGGCGGCGACCGGCGGCGATCCGCTCTTGTTCCAGCACCTCTTCTGGTTCTTCGGTCATCCCGAGGTCTACATCATCTTCATCCCGGCCACGGGCTTCGTCTCCGCCATCGTCGAAACGTTTTCGCGACGAACGATGGTCGGTCGAGTGCCGATGATCCTTTCGCTCCTCGCGATCGGGGCGCTCGCATTCGGGCTCTGGGTCCATCACATGTTCGCCGTCGGCCTGCCCAGGCTCGGGAACGCGTTCTATACGGCGGCCAGCATGGCCGTCGCGCTGCCCGCCGCAGTCCAGATCTATTGTTGGATCGCGACGATCTGGTCCGGTCGTCCGACGTTTCGCACGCCGCTGCTGTGGGTCGTCGGGTTCATCGTGACGTTCGTGATCGGCGGCCTGTCCGGGGTGATGACGGCATCCGCGCCACTCGACCTGCAGCTGACCGACACTTATTTCATCGTCGCGCATCTGCATTACGTGCTGGTCGGCGGCGCCGTTTTCCCGCTGCTCGGCGCCTTCTGCTACTGGTATCCGAAGGCGACCGGGCGGCTCCTGTCCGAACGCCTCGGCCGTTGGAGCTTCGGCTTGATCGTCGGCGGCTTCAATCTCGGCTTCTTTCCGATGCATCTGCTCGGGCTGGCCGGCATGCCGCGCCGCGTGTACACGTATGGAGCCGACACCGGTTGGGGACCGCTCAACCTCGTCGCGACCATCGGCGCGACGATCGCGGTCGCCGGTGGCTTGCTCTTCGTGTGGAACGCGCTACGCGCACTGCGGCATGGCGAAGCTGCGGGTGACGATCCATGGAACGGCCCGTCGCTCGAGTGGTTGTCGAGGTCGCCGCCACCGTCCTACAACTTCGCGCGAACACCGGTCGTCGACGATGCGAGTCCGCTCTGGTCCACGCGCCCGGTGCCGCAGCTCGACGGGCTGTCGGTCACGCATCGCGAGGTTCTCGTCACGTCGGCGGTCGACGCGTCGCCGCAATATCGTCAGCGCAGCGTCGGGCCCTCCTTATGGCCTCTCGTCGCCGCGGTGGCGGTCAGCGTTCTCTTCATTGCAAGCATCTTCACGCCCTGGGCCATCACGTGGGGTGCGGTCCCGGTCGCCCTCGCGCTGACCGGCTGGTTCTGGCCCCAACGGCCTCGGGCACGGACGGGCCTGTTCCGGGAGCGGTCGACATGAGCGGCACGCGCGTCGATCCGCAGTTCGATTTATCGCAGCTGCCGACCAGCGCAGACGGCGCGCGCAGCGTGCTGTGGTGGAGCAACCTCGGCTTCATGCTGATCGAAGGGACGGCATTCGCGCTGGCCGCCGGTGCCTACCTCTACCTGCAGAGTCAGAGCCGTCACTGGCCTCCACGTGACGACGCGCCACCCGATCTCTTCTGGGGCGTCATCTTCACGATCGGTCTGGTCATGAGCGCGATCCCGAACGCGTGGGTCTCTTCGGCCGCAAAGAAGAATCGCACTCGGGCGGTCCGCATCGGCGTGCTCGCAATGACCTTGGTCGCCGCCCTGCTCGCCATCGCGCGCGCCCGCGAGTTCGCCCATCTGAACGTGCACTGGACCAGCGATGCCTACGGCTCGGTCGTGTGGTTGCTGATGGTCTTGCATACGTCGCACCTGTTGACCGATCTCGGAGAGAGTTTCGTGATCGCGCTCTGGCTGCACACGCACGAGGTCGGTCCGGACCAGTTCGCCGACGTCGAGGACAATGCGAACTACTGGTATTTCGTGATCCTCGCGTGGCTTCCGTTGTACGCGCTCGTCTATTGGGTACCGCGATGGTGAGTCATCGCCTGCTCGGGCCCACACGCGCGGCACTCGCCCTGCTCGTCCCGCCGATCGCCTGGTTCGCCTTCGAGATCGGTCTTGCCGGCGCCCTGCGGGTCGACTGCGAGGCCGTCGGTCGCGCGATCGGGCCGCTGTGGGGACTCGCAAGCATCGCCGCCTGCGCGGTTGCGGGTCGCATCGCATGGGGCTTGCGCAGCCCCGCCACCGACCAGGTCGACCTTCTGGACCAGCCGTCGTCGACATTCGTCGCCAGGCTCTCGATGATGGGCGCGACGCTGTTCGCTCTCGCGATCGGCCTGCAGACGCTCGCGGTGCTGATCATTCCGCCGTGCGCGCATTGATTGCCCTGGCACGACAGGCACGCCGACGCGCGATCGCGGCGGTTGTCGTCTTGCCACTGACCGCGCATGCGCATGTCGAAGCCGAGTCGTCGACGGGTTGGGCCTGGGATCCGTCGATCCTGATCCCGATGGCGGTGCTCGCAGTCCTGTATTCGATCGGTACGACGAAGCTGCGGTTGCGGTCGCACGGTGGACTGCGTCGCTTGCACACCCGCGCATGCTTGTTCGCCTCGGGATGGATCGCGTTGATCGGCGCGTTGTGCTCGCCGTTGCACGCATGGGCGATGCGCTCGTTCACCGCGCACATGGTCGAGCACGAACTGTTGATGCTGGTCGCCGCCCCACTGCTCGTGCTGTCGCAGCCGCTCGCCGTCCTGTTGTGGGCGCTACCCGCCCGCACCCGCCTCGCGGTCGGTCGCGGTGTCCGCTCGGCGTGGGTCGCGCGACCTTGGCGCGTCTTGACCGCGCCGGTATCCGCGACGCTGCTCCAGGCCGCGGTCCTGTGGTTCTGGCACGCACCGTCGCTCTTCGATCGCGCGCTTCGAAGCGATGTCTGGCATGCCGCCCAGCACGCCTGCTTCATCGCTTCGTCCCTCTTCTTCTGGCACGCCGTCGCGGTGGGGCACGGTGCTGTCGCTCGCGAGCGGCGCGGCCTCTCGGCCTTCTGTCTGTTCGTCACATCGATCGTCTCCGGCGCGCTCGGTGCGTTGATGGCGTTCTCGAACAGCCCCTGGTATGCCGGCTATGCGTCGCTCGGCGTGATGCCCTTCGGGCTCACGCCGGCCGAAGATCAGCAACTGGCCGGGCTCGTGATGTGGATCCCCGGCGGTCTCGTCCACGCCGTCGTCGCCCTCGTTCTGGTTCGATCGCTGTTGTCGACCACGACGCCGACCGGCCCTGTGCGCCATGCCGTCGAATCTTAGGTTCATCGCGATCCTGCTCGTCGCCGCGAGCGCCGGCGGAATCGTTTCGCTTGCCGTGTTGGAGCGGCAGGACGAGGCCCGCGCGCGCACGCAAGCGGAGGCGATGACCGGTGGGCGGGTGGACGCGGGCCGCGCGGCGATCGGCCATTACGGTTGTGGCGCCTGTCATCGCATCGACGGCGTCGACGGCGCCTGGGGTCGGACGGGACCGTCGCTCGAAGGCGTCGCCGTCGACGCGTTGATCGCGGGGCGCCTCGCGAACACGCCCGAGAACCTGATGCTCTGGATGCGCGACCCGCAGTCCGTGGTGCCCGGCACCGGGATGCCGCACCTGGGTATCGACGAACGCGACGCGCGGGATGTGGCTGCCTACTTGTACACGCGCCGGCCGAAGCCGTCTTGAGAACCCCGATCAAGACGCTGCCGCCGAAGATCGGCGGCCTCCGCTCGGGTCCGCCGGACGGCCGCCAACCGAACGTTCGTAGGGAATCGCTCCGTCCGGTCAACGCGACTTGATGTCCGGCCCATCGCGCGATTGTCGAACACCGAAAACGAACGTCCGAGTGCGGCACTGTCTGATTCGGCGGTCGCTATCGCGGCGAGTGCCGGTGAAGGACGTTTGCGTCGACGCCGACATGCACCGCCGCTCGAAGCCTCGTCGACGTCGCAGGCCATCCGAGTGACGTCCGCCTGTCACTTCCGGAAGAAGTGTTCGCATCAGGCGCGCCCTACCCTCGGGTCTTGTCGTGAGTCTCGAGAAGGACGACGCGATGGCGAATCCGCGAACATCGAATCACCCGCTCTCCGTCCGGAGCGCTGCGTTGGCCCTCGTGACGGGCCTGACCGTCATCGGCATCGTGCCCTTCGGAGCGTTCGCGCTCTGGCATCAGCCGATGCTTCCGGCCGATTCGCTGCGCGCGCAAGCCGCCCTGGGTCCGCAAGCGCTCCTCGTCGCGGCAGCGGACGCTCCACGCGAACCGTCCGACGAGCCCTGGGCCGCCGACGCCTGTTCCGACGGCACGCCTCCCGACCATGCCCATTGATCGCCTGCCTCCGGATCTCGCGAGGCCCTTCATCCCCTGCGGACGGATCCCATGAAACTCCAGCGAACGATCGCCCTCATTGCCCTCGTGCTCGTGCTCGACGCGTCGGCCGCCGAGTCTTCGGCCAAGACGAGCCCGACGACGCGGGCGGAAGCACGGAAGGAAGCGCGCGACGCGCGCGCTGCCGGTCGCCTGCAGGCCGGCGACGTCCCGGACTACCCGAACCTGAAGCCGCAGACGATCGGCAAGCCGATCCGACGCAAGCCGAGGCTCGATCGCGTCGGCGATCCGCCCGCCGTCGAGCCGTCGAACGTCAAGTCGAGATGACGAGGCCGCAGGTCGCGTGTGCCATGACCTCTCCGGCAGCGGCGTTCATCGGGCGAGACGCGTGAACACGTCATCGTGTCCTTTCACGAAGGCCCGGTGACAGCCGAAGCAGGTCTGGTGCTGCGCTTCGTCGACGGGCCGACCGTCGATGAAGCGGCCGTAGCCCCATCCACCGGTCGCGGCGTATTTCTTCGCATCCTTGACCATGACCTGCACCGTCGTCGGCTCTCCGGGGACGAAGGCGGCTCCGAATTCGGATGACTGCACGCGCTTCCAGGCGAGCTTGACGAGGACGGTGCCGTCCGGGAACGGCAGCGTCCCCGTTTCGTAGGCCTTGATCGCGATCGCGTTGCCGACGATGCCGCGCAGCTCGTCGAGCTTGTCCGTCTCCTGCGACGGCGCGACCAGCTCCCACCGGCGATAACCCGCGGGAATCTTCACGCCGAAGATGGGCGACGCGTCCTGACCGACAGGTCCGACGGCCTTCGCGACCTGGGCCTCGGCGGTCGCGGCGATCGACAGGCACGCGATCGCCGCGACGCTCGTCAGCACGGTGCGCATGCTTACGCCTTGGTGAACGCGAGCAGTTCTTCGTTCACGCGGTCCTTGAGCGTCGTGCACATGCCGTGCGGCGCGCCTTCGTAGATCTTCAGCTTCGCATTCCTGATGAGCTTCGACGACAACAGCGCCGAGTCGGCGATGGGCACGATCTGGTCATCGTCGCCATGGAGGACCAGCGTCGGCACGTCGAAGCGCTTGAGATCCTCGGTCAGGTCGGTTTCGGAAAAGGCCTTGATGCAGAAGTACGAGGCCGGGAAGCCGGCCATCATGCTTTGCCACCAGAACGAGTCGATCACGCCCTGCGACACTTTCGCGCCCGGCCTGTTGTAGCTGTAGAACGGCAGGGCAAGTTCCTTCCAGAACTTCGACCGGTCGGCTTGCACGTTCGCGCGCAGGCCGTCGAACACCTCGATCGGCAATCCACCCGGGTTCGTTGCGGACTTGAGCATCACCGGCGGGATCGCGCCGATCAGGACGGCCTTCGAGACCCTGCCGGTGCCGTGACGGCCGATGTAGCGCGCGACCTCGCCGCCGCCGGTCGAATGGCCCACGTGGATGGCCCCCTTCAGGTCGAGCTTCGTGACGAGCGTCGCGAGGTCGTCGGCGTACGTGTCCAGGTCGTTGCCGTTCCACGGCTGGCTCGAACGCCCGTGGCCGCGGCGGTCCGCGGCGATGCAGCGGTATCCGCGCTGAGCGAGAAAGAACATCTGGTCCTCGAACGCATCCGCGGAGAGCGGCCAACCGTGGCTGAAGACGATCGGCGGGCCCGAGCCCCAATCCTTGTAGTAGAGGTCGGTACCGTCTTTGGTGGTCACGAAGCCCATGGTGGTCTTTCCTTCGAATAGGGAGGGTGGAGACGGAGCGTTCGCCGGGATCGCCCACGCCCAGGACGGAAGCGCGGCGGCGCCGACGACGCATGCGCTGCCGATCATCACTTCACGTCGTGTCGTCATCGGAAACCTGCGAACGAGTCCTCGGCTTCGACATCGGCGCGCCCGATGCGCGCCGCGATTCCGAAGTCTCATCGTCGCCGCGCTGCTGTCCCACGCCAACACCACGACGAGAGGTCGAAGCCTGCCTCCTAAGTTCAGCGGCGATCGTCGTGCTCGTCGTCGGAGCGCAGGATGACTTGCCGCCGCCCGAACAAGCGGGCGTCGAGCGAGTAGCCTCCCGGTCCGAGCATGGCGAGGGCGATCGCGACCATCACGGCGCAGACGTGGACCGCCTCGATGGCGCCTCCGGAGGTCGCCCAGAGCGTCACTTCCAACAACACGCTCAAGGCCGCGCAGACGGGCGTGACGAATCCGAGACCCAGCGCGATGGCTACCGCGGTGGGGGCGAGCGAGAACAATGGCGAGCCGCGATGGAGGAACGGGCGCGCGACGCTGTCCATCAGCATCACGGCAAGCGCGATACGCATCAGCAGCAGCGCGATCCCCGGGCGACCCAGGGGAAACATCGAAAAGAGTCGTTGCATCGCGCCGATGCTGGGCATGCAGAGCGTTCGGCGAATCCCGCGTTCAGGGCGCGACCCACTGACCCCTTCGGGCGACCCTTGGCGCGCGCATTGCGCTTAACGTCCGCATGGTGACGAGCCTCGCATCGCATGCGCGGCGCTTGAACGATGCGCGTGCGTGCAAGCACAATCCGCGTGGGCACTTTCGCGTGACGCGAGCCAGGGACTGCGCGGGTCGATCCGTCCCGAGCATGGGAGGCTGCATGGCTGGCACCGAAACGTGTGCGCCGATGGACAGGCTGTTCCGGCGGTGGCTGCCCGTGATCGGCGTCCTCTGCATGCTGTGGGCCGGCTGCGCCGCCGCCCTGAGCTCCGACCGGACGCTGCGCGAGTTGAGGCACACCGGTTGGGGTCCGAAGGAAGGCGCCCCGGTGTCGCCCACCTCGATGGCGCAGTCCGCGGACGGCTACCTGTGGCTCGGGAGCCCGAGCGGACTCCATCGCTTCGACGGCCTGCGCTTCGATCAGGTCGAGTTGACGCGCGACCCCCGGCTTTCGTCGTGGAGCGTCTACAGTCTGTACGCGCCCGCGTCCGGCGGGCTGTGGATCGGTTTCACCTTCGGCGGGATCGCGCTGCTGAAGGACGGACAGATGAAGGCCTACGGCGACCGGGACGGCTTGCCGAAGGGCTCGGTGCAGGCGATCGAACAACAGCGCGACGGCACGCTGTGGGCCGGGGTCCTGAGCGGGCTGGCACGCTTCGACGGAACCCGCTGGCATGCGGTCGGCGCCGAGCGCGGCTATACGATCAAGGCGACGTTCGTCCTCTTCGTCGACAGCGCCGATACGCTCTGGGCCGCGTCGCCCGACAAGGTGATGTTCCTCGATCACGGACAGACGCAGTTCCGCGAGGCCGAGGCGCAAGGCAGCGGTTTCCTGTCGATCGGCGAATCCGGGAGTGGGACGGTCTGGCTGATGAGCAACGACGGTTCCCAGCGGATCCAGGCGCTTCGCCGGAACCCGAACCCGGAGCGCAAGGCCCGATCCTTCCCGCGCAATTTCCTCGTCGATCGCGAGGGCAGCGTGTGGCTCGGATCGGCCAACGAAGGCGTGACGCGCTTCGCACATCCGGAACGTGTCGCGCCCCGCTTCTTTCCCGGCACCGAACAGGCCGAGGACTCCTTTCTTCCGAAAGACGGCTTGACGGGCGAAGGCGGTGGCGGCGCCGTCATGCTGGAGGATCGCGAGGGCAATGTCTGGATCGTGTCGGAGCAAGGCCTCGATCGCTTCTCGGAGCAGAACGTCAATCGCGGCCTGCCGATCAAGTCCGGGGAGCCACCGCTGTTCAGCGCATTCACCTCGGCGCTGGCGGCCGGCAACGACGGCGCGCTGTGGTTCGGCGGCGTCAACTTTCCGGCGTTCGAGGTCCGGGACTCTCGCTTCACGGTCCACGACAAGCTCGGCCCGATCGATTGCATCGTGCGTTCGACCGACGGGTCGATCTGGATCGGCAGCGGCAAGGGGATCTACAACTACACGGACGGACGCTTCGATCGAACCGAACTGCCACCTTCCGCCCGCGCGGTCCAGGCGCTGACGACCGATCGCGCCGGTCGACTCTGGGCGTCGGTCACGGGACGCGAGGGCGTGCTCCGGCTCGAGCAAGGCAAGTGGATCGAAGGCGGCGGGGTCGATGCGCTGCCGAAGTTGACGGCCGTCAGCCTCGCGACGGATGCGAAAGGCCGGATCTGGTTCGGCTATCTGAACGGCCGCGTCGCCGTGCTCGACGGCGAGACGGTCCGCGTCTTCGCCGACGCGGAACAGCTCGCCATCGGCAACGTGTCGGCGATCGCGGGCCACGGCGAGACGGTCTGGGCAGGCGGAGAATTCGGCCTCGCCCGCTTCGACGGCGTGCGCTTCCTGCCGGTACTCGCCGATGCGGACGGCCTCTTCGACAACGTCACGGGAATCGTCGCGACCGCGGACGGCGACGTCTGGATCAACAGCCGCGTCGGCATCGTGCATCTGTCCGCGAGCGAAGCCCAACGCGTCGTTACCGGGACGGCGTATCGCGTGACGCCGGAAGTGTTCGGTGCCCTCGACGGTGTCCTCGGAAATCCCGCGCGGATCCGGCCGCTGCCGACAGCCGTGCAGAGCACGGACGGCCGGCTCTGGTTCGCGCGGGGCGTCGACCTCTATTCGATCGACCCGACACGCATCCTTCGCAACCCGCTCGTCCCGCCGGTCGTGATCAAGTCGTTGACCGCCGGCGATCGTCGCTATGCGCCGACGACGGATCTGACCCTTCCGAAACGCACCGACGCGCTGCGCATCGATTACGTCGGGCTGAGCCTCACGTTGGCGGAGAAGGTCCGCTATCGATACAAGCTGGACGGCGTCGATCCGGATTGGCAGGACGCCGGCGGGCGACGCGAGGCCTTCTACACCAACCTGAATCCCGGAGCCCATCGCTTCCACGTGATGGCCGCGAACAACGACGGGGTGTGGAACGAGACCGGCGCGTCGCTCGGCTTCGTCATCCCGCCGACGTTCGTGCAGACCCGCTGGTTCATCGCGTTGTGCGCGGCGGGCGTGATCGCGGTCGTCGGCCTGTCGATTCGATTGCGCTTTCGTCAACTGGCCACTCAGATGCGTGTTCGCTTCGACGAACGCATGGCCGAACGCGAGCGCATCGCGCGCGAGTTGCACGACACCTTGCTGCAGGGAACGCAGGCGCTCGTCTACAAGGTGCAAGCCGCCACGCAACGCGCGCGCAAGGGAGAACCCAATCACGACATGCTCGAAGAGGCCCTGGTCCAGGCGGACGAAGTCATCACCGAGGGCCGCGATCGCATCCAGGACCTGCGCGTCCCCGCGGACGCGGGTCTCGACCTGGGGGACGCGCTGGCGGCGGTCGGCAAGGAACTCGCGCCGGCCGACGTCGACTTCCGCGTCATCGTCGAGGGGTCGACGCGCGCGCTGAACGAACACGTGCTCGACGAGGCCTACCGCATCGGCCGCGAGGCCTTGCTCAATGCGTTTCGCCATTCGCGGGCGAAGGCGATCGAGGTCCAGATCATCTATTCCGACGAGGACTTTCGTCTTCGTGTCCGCGACGACGGCGTCGGCATCGATACCGAGGCGCATCGCGTCGGCTCGCGCCCGGGTCATTGGGGCCTGCCCGGCATGCGCGAGCGCGCACGGATGATCGGCGCGCAAATCGCTATCTGGAGTCGGCCGGGCGCCGGGACCGAGATCGAACTCAGCGCACCGGCGGCATCGGCCTATCGACAGCGGCCCATGCGCTCGCGTTGGCTGTCGCTCCGTTTCCTGGCCGGAGACCGACAGTGACTCCGTCGACCGCGCTACCGATCAGGGTGCTCGTCGTCGACGACCACCCGTTGTTGCGCGAAGGTCTCGCCGCCGTGATCCGAGGCGAGTCGGACATGACGGTCGTCGCCGAGGCGAACGACGGCCGGGAAGCCATCGAGTGTTTCCGTCGACACCTGCCGCACGTGACCCTGATGGACCTGCAGATGCCGGAGATGGACGGCGTCGCAGCGACCGTCGCGATCCGCTCCGAATGGCCGGACGCGCGCATCGTGATGCTGACGACGTATCGGGGTGACGCCCAGGCCTTGAAGGCACTCAAGGCCGGCGCGAGCGGCTACCTGCTCAAGAGCATGGTCCGGATCAAGCTTCTGGAAGCGATCCGTTCCGTCCATGCGGGACGACGCTACATCCCGCGGGAGATCGCGGCCGAACTCGCTGCACACGTCACCGACGAGTCGCTTTCCGCTCGGGAGATCGAAGTGCTCAAGCGGGTCGCGGCGGGCGGCTCCAACAAACTGATCGCCTCTCAACTGTTCCTGTCGGAGGACACGGTCAAGTCCCACGTGAAGAACATCATGAGCAAGTTGTCCGCGAACGACCGCACCCACGCCGTCACGATCGCGCTCAAGCGCGGGATCATCGACGTCTGAGGCCGCCGCGCCGCGCCGCAACGCTATCGCATGCTCGACGCGTCGACGGTCCGGGCCGTCGCTTCCTCGATCAGCTTCACCAGCGCGTTGGGGTGCGTGATCATCACCACGTGCGAAGCGCCCATGATCTCGACCACGTTCTTCGCGCCGGCCCGCTGCGCCATGTAGGCATGGGCTGCCGCCGGAATGTTCCTGTCGGCGCTGCCATACAGGAACCATGACGGAATCGTCTTCCAGGCAGGCGGGCCGCCGGCTTCGTTGAGAGCCGCCTCGGTGATCGGGCGTTGCGTCGTCGCCATGAGGGACGCCTCCCGCGCATCGACGTCGGCCGCGAACTGGGCGTGGTACTTGTCCTGGCGGATGAACAAGTCCTTGTTGCCGTCGGCCAGCATGACCGGCGGCGCGAGCGTCGGACCGAGCGTGCTGCCCGGAAACCGGCCGACGATCGCCGCGGCGCTTTCACCGACGTCCGGCGCCACGCCCGACACGAACACGAGTGCCTTCACGTGGGTCCCCGCGGGGATGTTGCTGATGACGTTCCCGCCGTACGAGTGGCCGACCAGGATCACCGGACCGCTGATCGAGTCGAGCACGTCGACGAGATAGCGCGCGTCGCTCTTCACGCCGCGAAGCGGATTGGCGATCGCCGTCACGCGATAACCCTTCGCCAACAGCCGCGTGCTCACGGGGTTCCAGCTCGACGACTCGGCGAAGGCGCCGTGAACGAGGACGACGGTCGGCTTGTTCGGCGGCACTTCGGGCGCGGCTCGGACGGCGGTCGGGCCGACCGTCGCGACGGCGAAGGCCATCGAGGCGACGGCGGTCGCCAAGCGTTTGTCGAAGGGCTTCATTCCATCTCCTCGGGATGCGGTTCCGTCGCCACGCAGCGACCGAGGAAGCATAGAAAGCCCGAGGCGTGCGCGACACGCCAGGACGGCCGGTCGCGCGGTCTCTCCTTCGGCCGGTCCGCGACGCACGAGCGCTCGTGCGGTTCTTCGCCCGCAACACCAAGTGGACAAGCGGGCACGTGACCTTTGGCGGATGCATCGCATGCAGGCGCCGCGAACACTGGGTCCTCGACTCCACAACCGAGGTCTTCCATGAATCCCAATCGCATCTCAGCGGGCGCGGTCTGTGTCGGCATCGCCGTCCTCTCCGTGGCCGCGATCCAGCGACCCGTGCAGGCCGAAGTCACGACGCCGGTCCTCACGATCAACGAGGACGTCGCGACGAGCGACGTCACGGTCCGGGCATTGCGCGGCAACGTGAGCGTGTTGGTCGGCTCCGGCGGGAACATCGGCGTCCTGAGCGCGCCGGAAGGGAAGCTCATGGTCGACGGCGGCATCGCCGTCTCGAGGCCGAAGCTGATCGCCGCACTGGACCGCGTCGGGCCGGGACCGATCAAGTACGTGGTCAACACGCACTACCACTGGGACCACACGGACGGAAACGCGTGGCTGCACGAGTCGGGCGCGACGGTCATCGCGCAGGAGAACACGCTGCGCCGACTGAAGGACGGGACGCGCGTGATCGACTGGAGCTTCACGTTCCGCCCCGTGCCGGACGCGGGTCTGCCGACGATCGTTTTCAAGACCGACAAGACCGTCGACTTCGGGAACGAGACCGTCGTCCTCCGCTACCGCGGCAGTGGACATACGGACTCCGACGTCACGGCCTACTTCACCAAGGCCGACATCCTGCAGGTCGGCGACATCTGGTGGAACGGCTACTACCCGTTCATCGACTACAGCGCGGGCGGCAGCATCGACGGCGTGATCCGCCAGGTCAACGCCTGCATCGCCGCGTCGACCGCGAAGACGATCATCATCCCGGGACACGGACCGATGGGAGACCGCGCGCAGCTGATCGAATTCCGCGACATGCTGGTCGCGGTCCGCGCGAACGTCGCGCGACTCAAGCATCAGGGCAAGACGCTCGAGGAAACGGTCGCGGCGAAACCGACCGCACGCTACGACGCGAAGTTCGGGCAATTCCTCATCGATCCCGCGTTCTTCACGCACCTGGTCTACATGGGCGTGTGAGTCGCGAGACGACTCGGGCCGATTCGATGCACAGGCATCGAATCGGCGCACGCGTTTCAGATCGGCGTCATGCCGCCGTCGACGAAGACTTCGACGCCGTCGACGAAGCTCGCATCGTCGAGGGCGCCCTTCGCTTCACCGACGACGCGTAGACGCGATCGAGATCGGCGAGATTCGAGACGTCGCCGCGAAGCCCCGTCGCATTCGCACCGGCCGACGCGACGGCCCCGTCGAGTCTGCCCGGCATCATCGCGGGGACGACGGAAGCGATCGGCTCAGGAAGTCGCGCATCAACGTCGCGACTTCGGGCCCGTGCGTCTCGAGCACGAAGTGGCCCGTGTCGAGCAGGTGGACCTCCGCATCCGGCAGGTCGCGCTTGTAGGGCCAGGCGCCGGACGGCGGGAAGATCTCGTCGTTCTTGCCCCATACGATGAGGGTCGGCGGCTTGTGCGCCCGAAAGTAGGCCTGCCACTGCGGATATAGCGGCGGATTCGTCCGGTAGTCGTAGAACAGGTCGAGCTGGATCTCCGCGTCGCCGGGTCGATCCATCAGCGCCTGGTCGACGGTCCACGCGTCGGGATCGACCAGCGCGACATCCTTGACGCCGTTCGTGTATTGCCAATACGTGGCCTTCATCGTCGTCAGCCAGCGAATGTCCTCGCGCTCCTTCGCGGCCCCCGTGCGCCAGTACGCCTTGATCGGATTCCAGAACGCGGCGAGACCCTCGTCGTACGCGTTCCCGTTCTGGACGATCAATGCGGTGACGCGCTCCGGGTGCTTGGCCGCCAGGCGGAAGCCGACCGGCGCGCCGTAGTCCATCACGTACATCGCATACCGGGTCGCGCCCAGCTTCGTCGTCAGGCCGTCGACGAGGGACGCGTAGTTGTCGAACGTGTAGGCGAAGCTGGCCCGATCCGGCATCTGGCTGTAACCGTAGCCCGGATAGTCGGGGGCGATCACGTGGTACCGGTCCGCCAGACGCGGAATCAGCTCGCGGAACATCTGGGACGACGTGGGGAAGCCGTGAAGCAACAGCACGACCGGCGCGTCCTTCGGTCCCGCTTCGCGGTAGAAGATCTCGACGCCGTCGACCTTGGTCCGTTCATAGCGCACCTGGACGAACTTCGATGCCGCAGTCGCGGCGTCCGCGCGGGCGGCCGACGCGTCGAACGAGGCCGGCAGGCTGCAGACCAGCATGGCGACGAACAAGACCTTCGTTGCTTTCATGATGCGTTCCTTCGAGGTGAGCGGCGCGTGGGATGCGTGCAGCGCCGAAGCCGCGAACGCGCGATGCGGCGCGCGTCGATCGCCGCCTCGCGGCGATGAACATACGGACGGCTCGGAAGCGAGGCCACGCCTCAAAGTAGGCGCGCGCCGTACCCCTTCGGAACATCGGCGGGTCGCGGCCGGAAAAATGTTCCCGTCGTCGCGTCGGCCGCTCGCCATCCCGTCGGCACTCACCCGATCGAGTGAGCCAAACATCCACGAAACGGTGTTTCATGCTCGACGACGCGCGCTTATGTTGAGGACGACCCGACAGCCGACCCTTCGGCCGGGCGCCCTTCGTCACTCACCGGGAGAGCTTCATGTCGACCATCGATCGAATCCGAGTCCGCGTCGCACACGACGACCCGATCGCCGTGGCGGGCCTGTCCACGGCCCTCTGCAGGTATCACGATCTCGACGTGGACGTGCTCGACGACCGAAGCGACGCCGCCCCCGGGGGCCTGCGGCTTCCCGGGCGACGCTCGGTCGACGTCGTGCTCGCCGACTACGCGAATGGCGTGCCGCTCGCGATGCAGGCCGCGCGGGAGTCGATCGCGCCGGGCGTACCGAAGATCGTGATCCTCACCGCGATCGATCGCGAATGGGAAATCCGCAGCGCCCTCGCGCGCGGCGTGCGGGGCTACCTGCTGGTCGGATGCACGCTCGACGAACTCGCCGACGGGCTGCGCGCGGTTCACCGCGGCGCGCGGCATCTCAGCCCGCGGGCCGCAGCGCGGCTCGCGGAGAGCATCTCGATCGAGCCGTTGACGGCGCGCGAGGAACAGGTGTTGCGGCTCGTCGTCGAGGGCTTGTGCAACAAGGCGATCGGCGGCCGACTGGGCATCGCCGTCGGGACCGTCAAGTCGCACCTCAAGTCGACGTTCGAAAAACTCCACGTCCGCAGCAGGACGCAGGCGGTCGCCGTCGTCGAGCGACGGGGCCTCCTTCGCGAGCACCCGCAGTCCGAGGCCGGACGTGCGCCCCACGCGGCGGCGGTGCTGATGACGCGGCATGCCGCGGCAGCGCACGCCGCCAATCGCGCCGAACTCGCGGCGTGACGCCCGGGACGCAACGCCGACGACGACGATGAGCCCGGCCGCTTCCGCGACGCTGTCCCGCCCACGACGACGCCAGCGCGCGACCGTCGTGCCGTCCACGCGCTCGCGCGATGGATCGCGCCTGCGGCGCGTGCTCTGGATGTTCGGCGCGCGTCCCGCCGACCCGGTCGTGCTCGCGCGCGGGCAGAACCGTCGGCCGTCGATCGCCTGAAGCGCCGTGGAGGTCGAGCACGATCACCGAACGTCGCCGGGACCGGCGGGTCGCTGGACCCTGTGGCTCGTCTGCCTGTGCGTCCTCGGTCTGGCGGTCTGCGCCGTGCTCAGTTCGATCGAGATCGACCGGCTCGGCTATTGACGACGCGGCGCGGCGCGAGCCTCACGATCCCGACTCGACGCGGTCGATGAACTCCCGCGTGCTCATCGAGACCTTGTAGCGCCTGGCCGGCGCGGCGCGCATCGCGCCTGCCGAGGCCGCCGCCAGCGCGCCGACGCCGGTCACGAGGACGCGTCGCCGGCTCCATCGATCGGAGCGATCGTTCGGCCACTTTTCGCTTCTCCATCGCGGGACGATGTTCACACCACCGAGAATCCGCCATCGATGTACAGCGTTTGCGCGGTGATGAATGCGGACGCTTCCGACGCGAGCAGCGTCAACGCGCCGACGAGGTCCGCGGTCTCGCAGAAGCGGCCAAGCGGCGTGCTGCCGAGCAGCGCCTCGTAGACCGCGGGCTGGCGCTCGACCAGCGCGCGATTCAGGTCCGTGATGACGGCGGTCGGCGCGATCGCGTTGACCGTGATGCCGTGCGGACCGAGTTCGACCGCGAACGACTGCGTCATGTTCGAGACTGCGGCCTTCGTCGCCGCGTACGCGCAGCGCTGCGCCACCGACGTGCGCGCGAGCGCCGACGAGAGATTGACGATGCGGCCGTAGCGTCGCTCGATCATCACGCGTGCGCACGCCTGTGTCGGCAGCAGCGTGCCGATCACGTTGACCTCGAACACGCGACGCCACTCGTCCGCGGTCGACTCGCGCATCGTGTTCGACGTGATCACGCCCGCGTTGTTGAGCAGGACGTCGACCGTTCCGTATGCGTCGACCGTGCGCTCGACGAGATGCGCGACGTCGGCTTCGTCGGTCACGTCGGCGACGACCGACAGCGCGTCACCACCCGCGTCGCGGATCGGACGCAGCGCGGCCTCGAGCGGCTCCGCCCGCAGATCGGCGAGCACGACGCGCGCTCCGGCCGCCGCATACGCGCGTGCGGCCATCGCGCCGAGCGCGCCGGCCGCGCCGGTGACGATCGCGACGCGACCGTCGAGGCGCGAGGTCGGCCAATCCACGCGCGCGATGCCCTCGACGCGCTGCTTCAGCGCTTCGTCGCGAGCGGCTTCGCGACCGCGAGTTCGGCGGGCGCGACGACGACCGGCGTGCCGTGCTGCCACTGGACGAGCAGCACGCGCGACGTGGTGCGCAGGCCGTTCTCCGCGAACTGCACGCCGCCCGGGTACGCGACGGCGGCGGGACCGGTCGTGAGCTTCATTCGGTGCATCGTCTCGCCGACCTTCACGCGGTCGGCGCTGCCGGCCTGCTCGATCGCCTCCTTGAGGATCCACATGTCGCCGTAGCCGCTGATCGCCTCGTGCGGCATGAAGGGCTCGGGGCTGCGCGCCTTGAAGCGTGCCGCGAGGTCCTCCATGCCCTTCGTCGTCCAGTTCGCGATGCTGAAGAACAGGCCGTCGAGCACGTCGGGCCGCACGTTCTGCCCGAGCTCGGGCGAGCCGAGGTGGCCGCCGCCGCCGTACATCGCGACCTTCCCGGTCATCTTGAACTCGGACAGCTTCTCCATCACGAGCTTCATGTCGGGAACGTTCGACGTCAGCAACACCGCGATGTCGGGATTCGCGCTGCGGACCTTACGCACGATCGACGTCGCGTCGGACAGCGGCGGCGTATAGACCTCGTTCGCGACGACCTCGAGGTTGTTCGCCTTCGCGACCGACTCGGCGAGCGGCTTCGCGAAGCTCTGCGATGCGGGCGTGTTGTCGCCGAGCAGCGCGACGGTCTTCGGGCGCGCGCCGTTCACCGCGGTCAACGCGTCGAGCAGGATCGGCATCACCTCCGTCGTGAAGCGCGAACCGGTCGGCGACGTCTGGAACACGTACTTGAAGCCGCGCGCCGTGATGCCATCCGCATACGACAGCGTCAGCCACGGCAGCTTCTCGCGTTCGGTGACCTCGGTGATCGCGAGTGTGAACGAACTCAGCCAGGCGCCGGTGCCGCCGACGAGATTGGGTTCCTGCGACAGCAGGCGCTGGACCGCGGCCTTCGCCTTCTCGGCCGAGTCGCCCGCGTCGGCCGTGACGAGCACGACCTTCGCGCCGCCGAGCGCCTTGATGCCGCCGGACTTGTTGATCTCGTCGACGGCCATCTGCGCGCCGTCGACGATCAGTTGACCGCCTCGTCCCCACGGTCCGGACAGCGGCGCGACGACCGCGAACTTCACGTCCGGTGCCTGCGCCGCGACGCGCGGCCCGATACCCAAGGCGGCGACGGCGCAGGCCAGCGCCAGCAATGCACGGCGGTGTCGGCGAATCCTGTTCATGTCATCTCCTGATGTGTCGTTGTGATGTGCCTCGGCCGCGATCAAGCGCCGAGGTAGAGCTCCTTGATGCGGGCGTCGGCCAGCAACGCGTCGCGCGTGCCCGACAGCGCGACGCGTCCGCTCTGCATGACGATCCCCTCGTCGCACGCCTCGATCGCCTCGGCAGCCCGCTGTTCCGCGAGCAGCACGGTCAGCGGCTGGCTCGCGCGAATCGTCGCGATGCGCTCGAAGATCGTCTCGACGACCGCGGGCGCCAGACCCATCGATGGCTCGTCGAGCATCAGCAGGCGGGGATCGCTCGCGAGGCCGCGACCGATCGCGAGCATCTGCTGCTGTCCGCCGGACAACATGCCCGCGAGTTGAGACTGGCGCTCGACGAGGATCGGGAACAGCGCGTAGACGAGGTCCACCGCGCGGCGTCGCCGCGACGGGTCGGCCTGCATCGCGGCGCCGACCTCGACGTTCTCCCTGACGGTCATCGAACCGAAGACCTGGCGGCCTTCCGGCACGTGCGCGATGCCGGCGCGCGCGCGTTCGTGCGCGCCCATCGCGAGCAGGTCGCGGCCCTCGAACGTGATCGATCCCGCATGCACGGGCGCGGTTCCGGAGATCGCGTTGAACAGCGAACTCTTGCCGGCGCCGTTCGGACCGATCACCGCGACCATCGACTCGGCCGCGACCTCGAGCGAGACCGCGTCGACGGCGCGCAGCCCGCCGAAGCGCACGTCAAGCGACTTGACGGAGAGCACGGTCGGCCCACTTCTTTCCGAGATACGACTCGATGACGCGCGGATCGTCGAGGACCTCCGTCGGTCGACCCTGCGCGATCACGCGGCCGTGATCGAGGACCGTCAGCGTGTCGGTGATGTTCGCGAGCACGTGCATCGTGTGCTCGATGATCAGCACCGTGACGCCGGTGTCCGCGATGCGCCGGATCGCGCCGACGATCGCGGGCAGGTCGTCGCGGCCGAGGCCCGCGAGCGTCTCGTCGAGCATCAGGAGCTTGGGCCGGCCGGCGAGCGCGCGCGCGAGTTCCATCAGGCGCAGCTGGAGGCTCGTCAGCGAACCGGCCGCGACGTCGGCCTCGGCCGGCGACAGGCCGACGACCTCGAGCGCCGCGTCGGCGAGCGCATGCGCCGCGGCGAGACGGGGCGCGGTCGTCAGCGCCGCGACCATCACGTTCTGGCGCACGCTCAGGCGCCGGAACGCGCGCACGGTCTGGAACGTCCGCCCGATCCCGCGCCTGCACAAGTCCTCCGGCGTGCGACCGGTCACGTCCGCGCCGTCGAAGGTCACGACACCCGCCTGGGGCCGGACGAAGCCGTTGATCAGGTTGAACGCCGTCGTCTTGCCGGCGCCGTTCGGACCGATGAGGCCGTGGACGGTCCCGGGCAACACGTCGATATCGAAGCCTTCGACCGCCGCGACGCCGCCGAAGGCCCGCGAGAGTCCGCGCACCTGCATCAGCGATGCCTGCTTCGTCGGCCCGTCGGCGCGGCGGGGCCGGACCGGGATCGCGACGACGGCGGGCGGCGCCTCGCGAGCGGGCATCGGCCGCCGCGAGCGACCCAGCGCGTCGACGACGCGCCAGTAGATGCCTTCGGGCGCGACGAGCACGATCGCGATGATCGCGACGCCGTAGAGCACGCCCTGGATCCCGGGCAGGGTCGCGCCGAATTGCGCGGTGAGGAACTCCGACGTCGGCATCAGCACGACGGCGCCGATCAGCGGCCCCCAAACCGTGCCGACGCCGCCGAACAGGCACACGATCAACGCCTGCGCGGACGTGAACATGCCGAACACCGCGGCCGGCGTCACGAGCAGCAGGACGACCGCGTACAGGCCGCCCGCGGCGGCGGCGAACGCGCCGCTCGCGACCATCGCCGCGAGCTTGCTGCGGAACACCGCGACGCCCGCGGCGCGGGCCGCGGACTCGTCCTCCTTGATCGCCGCGAGACGAAGCCCGAACGCGGAGCGCTCGATCGCGATCGAGACGTACGCGGTGAACACGGCCAGCGCGAGTGCGACGAGCCCGAGCCAGCGCGGGTCGTCGAACTGCATCGCGACCCAGCCGTCGTCGCGTCGCATCGGCAGCGACACTTCCTGGAAGCCGCCCCACTCGAACACGTACAGCAGCGCCATCGGGTACGCGAGCATCGCGAGCGAGAAATAGTGGCCGCGCAGCCGGAACGTGATCGCGCCGACGACGAGGGCCGCGAGCGCGCCGAGGACCGCGACGAGCGGGATGCCGAGCCAGGGCGTCAGTTGCCAGTGCGCGTACGTGAGCGCGACGCCGAATGCGCCGATGCCGAAGAAGGCCGCGTGACCGAAGGACAGCTGGCCCGCGTAGCCGCCGACGATGTTCCAGGCGAGGCCGAGCGTCGCCCAGACGAGGACCTGCGTCGCGACGAGCACCAGGTAACGATCGTGGACGAACCACAGGCCCGCCGCGGCGAGTGCGGCGAGCACGAGCAGCGCGAGCGGTGCGCGTCGTGCATCGGCTGGTCGATGCGACGACATCAGATGCGCTCGGCCACGCGGCCGAAGATCCCCTGCGGCCGCAGCAGGATGACGAGCAGGAACACGACGAAGATCACCGCGTTCTGCAGCTGTTGCGGCAGGACCAGCGTCGCCATCTGCTGCACGATGCCGATCACCATCCCGCCGACGAACGCGCCGCGGATGCTGCCGAGTCCGCCGAGCACGACGCCCGCGTACATGACGATCACGTAGTCGATGCCGACGTAGGGCTGGAAGGCCTGCAGGCTCGCCATCAGGCCGCCGGCCACGGCCGAGATCGCCGCGCCGATCGCGAACGAGAGCCGATGCGCGCGCACGACGTCGATGCCGACGTAGAGCGCCGCGCGGGCGTTGTCCGACGCGGCGCGCAGCGACTTTCCCGACGCGCTGCGGGCGAGCCAGGTCCCGAGCGCGACCACGACGACGATGGCGACGGCGAACGCGACCAGTTGCCCCTTGTTGACGAGCAGTTCGCCAATCTCGAAGCTGTCGCTCGACAACGGCGACGAGACCGAGCGCGGTCGCGAGCCGAACAGGATCATCGCGCCGTTCTGCAGCACGAGCGAGATGCCGAGCGTCATGACGACCTGCGAACTGTGCGGGTCGCGCGTGCCGATCGCGATCTGTCCGGTGACGCGTCCGACGAGCGTGCGATGCAGGACCCACGCGCACGCGAAGACGACGGGACCGGCGACGAGTCCGGCGACGACCGCCCCGGGCGCGATGCCGAACGCGGCCTGCAGGCCGAACGTCGTCGCGAGGAACAACGCCGCATACATGCCGAGCATCACGAACTCGCCCTGCGCGAAGTTGACGACGCGCATCACGCCGAAGATCAAGCCGAGGCCGACGCACATCAGCGCGTAGGTCGCGCCGACGAGCACGCCGCTCACGAGCGTCTGCAGGATGTCGATCAGCATGCGTGCGACGCGTCAGGCCTCGACGGGCCCCGCCACCCAGGGGCCGTCGCTGTCGCGCCAGTAATGGAGGATCCGCTCGGCGAAGCGCCATTGGCCGCCCTGCAGGACGAAGCGGTCCGAGGACCAGCCGACGAAGTCGATCAGCTTGCGCTCGCTCGCGGCCTCCCACTTCTCGACCAGCCAGTACGACTTCGTGCGGCAGTCGCCGCCGATCGCGACGTAGACGAGGTTGTCGATGTGATGGCGTCGGCCGCGAAACGACGGAAGCGCCGTGAGCCAGGTGAAATACGCCAGAGCCGCGGGGCGACCCTCGTAGCGCTTGCCGCTCGTGTCCTGGAAGACGCAGTCCGGCGTGAACAATCCGCCGAGCGCCGGAAGGTCGGCCGTGTCGAGGGCCCAGCAATAGCGCGCGATCAGCTGCCGGATCGCGGCGTCGGTGGCGGCATCGATCGTCGGAATGTCCGTCACGCGGACCTTCCGCGCCTGCGTGGCTTCGCCATGTCGTCTCCGCGTTCGTGTTCGAACGATTCTTGTGCCCGTCGCGAACGAATGTCAATGTGGCTTGACGGCCGTCGTATCAGGGAAAACCCGCTGGCTCCGACATCCGCGATGACGTTCGAAGCGCCGGTCCATGATGACCGGATCACCCTCCTTCGTCAACCAATGTTGACAAGGTGGACGATGCGGGCGAAGAATCCGCGCTCTCCATCGAATCGGGCTCCGATGACCGCGGTCAGCGCAACACGCCAGGGCGACGACGTGCTCGTCCTCGCGATCGATCATCCGCCCGTCAACGCGTTGGCGACGGTCGTCCGCGAACGGCTCTTCGACGCGCTGCGTCACGCCGAAAACGATCCGGACGTCCGTGCGGTCGTCGTGAGCGGCGGCGCCCGACTGTTCAGCGCGGGCGCGGACCTGGCCGAGTTCGACGCAGGCACGGCGATGGACGCGCCCACGCTGCACGCGGACATCGTTCCGCTGATCGCCGCGATGACGAAGCCGGTCGTCGCCGCCGTCAGCGGCGCCGCGTTGGGCGGCGGGCTCGAGCTCGCACTCGCCTGCCACGACCGCGTCTTCGCGACCGGCACGCGCATCGGGCTTCCGGAGACGACGCTCGGCCTCATGCCGGGCGCGGGCGGAACACAGGTCCTGCCGCGCGCGATCGGCATGCAGGACGCGTGCGCGCTGATCGCGACCGGACGCGTCGAAGCCGTCGACCGCTTCGCCGGCAGGCCGATCGCTCATGCGATCGTTCCGGCCGATCGCGTCCTGGACGTCGCGGTCGAGCACGCCCGCCGCCTGGCCGTCAGCGGCGCGCCGTTCGCCGCGATCGACGGGCGGCCGATCACCGACCCCGCCGAGAGAAATGCGCTCGCCCGCTGCGTCGCGGGTCTCGACCCGTCGACGCTCGCGCCGCCGGGCATCCGTCGCGCGCTCGAGGCCGTCGCGCAGACGACGACGCACACGATCGCCACCGGCATGCGCCTCGAGTTCGCGATGTTCGAGCCCTTGCTCGCGACCGTCGAGTCGCGCGCGCTGCGCCACGTCTTCCGCGCCGAACGACGTCGCAAGGACGATCCGGCGATCGAGCGCTTCGAGCGCGCGTTGATCGAGCGCTTCGACGCGGGTTACGCGCGCGCGTGCGACGACCTCGCGCGCGAAGGCGTGGCCGCCGCGCGCGTCGCGCAGGCGTTGCAGAATTGGGGCTGGTCGCGCGCGCCGTCCGGGCGGGCGGTCGCGAGACCGGGCGATGAACGCCTCGTCGCGCGCATCCTCGAGGTGGCGGTCGCCGAAGGACGCCGGGCCTTGTCGTCGGGCGAGGCGCAGGCGTCGAGCGACGTCGACCTCGCGTTCGTCCGACGCGCCGCGTTCCCCCGCATCCGCGGCGGACCGATGTTCCAGGCCGACGAAGCCGCATGGAAGGAGCGAAGCACGCCGTGACGACCGATCTGGAGACGATGCGCGCGGCGCACGCCGGGCGCGCGCTGCCGCGAACGATGATGGACGTCCCGCTCGGCGTCACGCAGATCCTCGTGCGCTGCGAGCGGCTGTTCCCCGACGTCGAGGTCGTGTGTCGAAAGGGACCGGCCACGATCGAACGGACGACGTACCGCGAGGTCGCGACGACCGCACGCAGGCTCGCCACGGCCTTGCGCGCGCTCGACCTGCCGGACGGCGCGCGCGTCGCGACGCTGATGTGGAATCACGCGGAGCACCTGGCCGCCTTCCATGCGACGCCGGCGATCGACGCGGTGCTGCATCCGCTCAATCCGCGGCTGTCGGCGGAAGAGCTCGCCTACATCGTCGCGGACGCCGGCGACTCGGTGCTGCTCGTCGACGAGGATTTGCTGCCGCTGTGGGACCAGGCCGCGCAGCTCGTGCGCATCCCGCACGTGATCGTCAACGGCGACGGTGCGCTCGCGCAGGCGTCGGGGCGGCCGCGCTGGAGCACGGTCGTCGCGGCCGCCGAACCGATGTCGACCTGGCCGACCGAGACGCGTGACGAGAACGCGGCGATCTCGGTCTGCTACACGTCCGGGACGACCGGTCGGCCGAAGGGCGTCGTCTGCACGCATCGCTCGGTCCTCTTGCACGGACTCGCGAGCGCGACGCCGGACGCGCTCGCGCTGTCGGGTCGCGACACGCTGCTGCTGCTCACGCCGATGTTCCACGTCAACGGCTGGTCGATGCCCTACACCGCGCCCATGTTCGGCACGACGCTCGTGTTGCCCGGCGCGCGCATCACGAGCGCCGAGGTCCTCGACCTGATGGTCGGCGAGCGTGTGACGGCGGCGTTCGGCGTGCCGACGTTCTGGAACGACGTCCTCGCCGCGATCGACCGCGAACCGCAGCGCTGGGCGCTCGCCCCGGGCACGCGCCTCTACGTGGGCGGCGCGCCGCCGCCCGCCGAACTGTTCCGACGCTTCGATCGGCTCGGCGTCTACGTGCAGACCGGCTGGGGCATGACGGAAACGTCGCCGCTCGGCAGCCAGACCTGGATCCAGCGCAAGCACGACGCGCTCGACGCGGAGGCGCGCGTGACGCTGCGCGCGAGCAACGGGCTGCCGCTGCCGTTCATCGACATGCGTCACGTCGACGACGCCGGCAACGTGCTCCCCTGGGATTCGCAGTCGCGCGGCGAGTTGCAGGTGCGCGGGCCCTGGGTCACCGGCAGCTACGTCGGCTGGCCCGAACCCTTGTCCGCGACGAGCGCCGACGGCTGGCTGCGCACCGGCGACATCGTGACGATCGCGCCCGACGGCTACATCCAGCTCGTCGACCGCCTCAAGGACCTCGTGAAGTCCGGCGGCGAATGGATCAGTTCCGTCGAGATCGAGAACCGGCTCGTCGAACATCCGGGCGTCTTCGAGGCAGCCGTGATCGCCACCCCCGATCCCCGCTGGGGCGAGAGGCCGCTCGCCGTCGTCGCGACGCGCCCCGGTGCCGAGGTCGATGCGGATGCGCTGCGCGCGCATCTCGAAGCGCGCGTGCCGAAGTGGATGGTCCCCGACGAGGTCGTGTTCGTCGACGCGTTGCCGAAGACCGGCGTCGGCAAGCTCGACAAGGTCGCGTTGCGGAAGCGCTTCGGCGGGGGATGAAGGCGGGGCGAGCCCTAGCGCGCTTCGTCGCTCCAGGCCTTGCTGAGGATGCGCCGCAACTCGTCGAGATCCCGTCGTCCGATGATCTGCGCGAGTTCCTCCTCGATCGCGGCGAATTCGCGTACCGCGTTGACCGACATCGCGCGACCTTCGTCGGTGAACTGCAATAGCTTGATGCGGCGATCGGACGGCGAGTCGACGAATTCGATGAGACCGAGCTTCGCGGCCTCGCTCGCGAGCTTGTGGACGCCCTGGCGCGATACGCCGAGGTGGCGTGCGAGCGCGGACACGCCGATCGGACCGCGCGCGATGTAGCCGAACATGCGGCTCATCGCGGGCGTCAGATAGGTATCGCCGTTATGGCGCGCGCTCTCGACGACGCGCGCCTCCATCCATTCCGTCCGGTACAGCAGCAGGTTGCGGAGATAGGGCTGCGATTTGGGCATGCTCGAGTGGGGCCGCGTGAGAGTCGATCGTGCACGACGAGGCGCATCTTATTTCATGCCCCGGTCCGATCGACCACACGCGCACCGCTCGCCGCGGCCTAGCGTCCGCGACCGCGGTCCCAGCGCGGACCGCCGCCGGACGCATAGCCCTCGGCAACCAGGCGGCCGGACGAGATCGCGTCGCTCTGGCCGCGCGGCAGCCTCGGATAGTCACCCGGACCGTAGGTCTGGCAGCTGCCGCCGAAGTGCGCGTCGCTGCAGAAGACCCACGTGCCGCCCTCGACGCGCAGCGATCGCGCGCGATCGTTGAAGCCGGAGTTCTTCAGGTCCCCGACGCCTCCCGCGTCGACGGCGAGCGCCTCGCCCGACAGGCCCGGACCGGAGAAGAGGACCGCGCGCGGTCCGGGGCCGCGATCGCGATCGCGGCCGACCGGGCCGCCGTGGAAGCCGCCGCGCCCGTCCGGCGTCCAGCCGAGTTCCCGCACGGACGACACGCGTCGATCCAGGCCCATCTCGCGCAGCGACGGGTACTGGCCGCCCTCCACGGTCACGCAGCGTCCGCGAAAGCCCGCGTCGTCGCACAACTGCCAGCGGCCGCCGCGCACGTCGACCGAGGCGGCCCGGTCGTTGAACCCGGTCTCGTCGAGATTCGCGACGCTGTCGGAGGCCCGGAACGCGCGACCGCCGAAGTTCTCCCGTTCATAGAGCGTGACCTGCGCGGACGCGATCCCGGACAGCCCCAGCAACACCAGACCGAACGCACTCCGTCTCCATCGACCGATCATCTTCGTTCTCCTTGGCAGAGCGTCGGGCTCCGCGACCGAGGCTTCTCAACGCGCGAGGGCGCCAATCGGTTCACGCCTCGTCGCACACGGCGGCGTAGCATCGCATCTTCGTGTCCCTCCGTCGGTCGTCACGATGTCCACCGATGCTCGCCTCACGCGTCGCAGCCTGCTCGCCGCCGGTGCGACCCTCGCCTTCACGCCACTCGCCCTCCTCGCCATGTCCGTCGATCGTTCCGTCGTCTCGTCGTTCTGTCCCACCGGCCGCCTGCGCGCGTCGATCAACCTCGGCAATCCGATCCTCGCGAACAAGGATCCGAAGACCGGCGAACCGGTCGGCGTGTCGATCGATCTCGCCCGCGCGTTCGCGAAGCGTCTCGGCGTCGAATGCGAGCTGGTGGTGTTCGACACCGCGAAGGCCTCGGTCGACGCGGTCTCCGACGACCGCGCCGACATCGGCTTCTTCGCGATCGATCCGCTGCGCGGCGAGCGCATCGCGTTCACCGCGCCCTACGTCCTGATCGAAGGCGCCTACCTCGTACCCGACGACTCGCCGATCCGGTCGAACGACGATGTCGATCGGCCGGGGCGACGCATCGTCGTCGGCAAGGGCAGCGCCTACGACCTCTACCTCACGCGCGAGATCAAGCACGCGGAACTCGTGCGCGCCGACTCGTCGCCCGCCGTCGTCGACACGTTCGTGCGCACGAAGGCCGAGGTCGCGGCCGGCGTGAAGCAACAGCTGCAGGCCGACGCGAAGCGCGTTCCCGGACTGCGTCTGCTCGACGGACGCTTCATGGTGATCCAGCAGGCGATGGGCACGCCGAAGAGCCGCGGCCCCGACGCGGCCGCCGTCCTCGCGTCGTATGTCGAGGACATGAAGAAGAGCGGCTTCGTCGCCGACGCGCTCGCGCGCCATCGCATCGAAGGCGCGTCGGTCGCACCCGCCGCCTAGCCGATCGCGCCGCGCGCGAAGAACGTCGTCGCGCCGCCGACGCGGACTTCGACGATCGCGCCGTCGGCCTTCCGCGCGCTCGCGACGATCGTGCTCGGGCGTCCGAGCGCGACGCCCTGCAGGATCGTGAGCGCGACGCTCGCATCGCGCGACGCCGAAGCGTCGACGTGTGCGGCCACGAGCGCCGCGGCCGCGCTGCCGGTCGCCGGGTCCTCGTCGATCCCGATGCCGGGCGCGAACATGCGCGCATACAGTTCGCGGTCGACGCCGGGTTCGCCCGCGTAAAAATAGAGCGGCGGAGCCCACGTGCCGGCGAGATGCGTACGCCACGCGGCGCGATCGAGCGTCGCGCGGTCGACCGCGCCGCGATCCGCGAGCCGCGCGAACGTGAACGGGACGCCGACTCCGGCGCCATGCACGTCGACCACGTCGTCGACGGCGAGCGACAACACCGACGCGATCGCATCGCATGTGGGCGCCGCCTGCGGTCGCTCGACCGGCCTCGCGAGCGACAGCGTCGCGGACCAGGCGTCGCCGTCGCGCACGACGTCGACCGCGACGGGACCGATGCCCTCCTCGAGCACGACGGTGAACGCGTTCGCGTCGCCGCCGCGGCCGAGCATGCCGAGCACGCAGGCGGTTCCGATCGTCGGATGACCCGCGAACGGCATCTCCTTGCCCGGCGTGAAGATGCGAACCCGGGCGGCATGGCGCGGGTCGTCGGGCGGCAGGACGAACGTGCTCTCCGCGAAGTTGAACTCGCGCGCGATCGCCTGCATGTCGGCCGTCGTCAGGCCGCGGGCGTCGGTCACGACCGCGAGCTGATTGCCGCCGAAGCGCGTCGCGCTGAAGACGTCGACGACGACGAAGTCGTGCGTCATGGTCCTCCCGTGCCGGGATGCGCGCGTACGCGCTCGATCGCCCACCAGGCCGGCAGCAGTGCACGGACGTCCGATCGCGCATAGCGGTCGTCGATCAACGTGACGCTGCCGCGGTCGTCGGGTCCGCGCAGCACGCGACCTGCGGCCTGCACGACGCGGCGCAGTCCCGGATACAGATACGCATAGTCGAAGCCGGCGCCGAAGCGCGCGTCGAGGCGCCGCCGCATCTCCTCGTTGACCGCATTGACCTGCGGCATGCCGAGCGTGGCGACGAGGACGCCGACGAGACGCGGGCCGACGAGATCGATGCCCTCGCCGAAGGAGCCGCCGAGCACCGCGAAACCGACGCCCCGACCATCCGCCTCGAAGCGATCGAGGAAGGCCTCGCGCGCGCTCGCGTCCATCGCGCGTTCCTGCGCCCACGTCGGAACGTCGGGATGCAGGCGGGCGAAGGTCTCGGCGACTTGCGCGAGGTAGTCGAAGCTGCCGAAGAACGCGAGGTAGTTGCCGGGTCGTTCAGCGTACTCGCGCGCGATCAGCGTCGCGACGGTCGCGAGCGAGCGCGTGCGATGCGCATAACGCGTCGACACGTCGGCGACGGCGCGGACGCGCAGTTGCGCGGCGTCGAACGGCGAGTCCACGGCGAGCCAGCCCGCGTCGCCGGGCAGCCCGAGCATGTCCGCGTAGAAGCGTTGCGGCGCGAGCGTGCCGGAGAACAGCACCGCGCCGTGCAGGCGCGCGAAGCGCGGCGAGAGGAAGCTCGCGGGCACGACGTTGCGGATGCAGAGCGTCGACGTGCGATGACGCTTCTCGCGCACGCCGTTCGGCGGCTCGAGCGTGGCGTCGAAGAGCGAGTGCGTGTCGAAGTCCTCGGCCAGGCGGACGAAGTGGAGCGCTGCGAGGTGGAAGCTTTCGATCTCCGCGCCGAGGCGGGAGGCGCCGTCGTCGTGCAACGCGCCGATCGCGTCGACCGCGTCGGCCAGCGCGGACAGCAAGGCCGCCGGCAATACGGCGTGCACGACGTACGGCGACTCCTGGTCGCGCACGACGCGGCTCCACGCGCGCCGTACGCGCTCGAGGGGCTTCCTGAGTTCGGCGGGCGCGAACGCGCGCGCCGCATCGATCGCAGCCGTGCTCAGTGTCGCGCTGTACATCGCCCGACCGCGCTCGACGAGGTTGTGCGCCTCGTCGATCAGGGCGACCACGCGCCACTCGTGCTCGACCGTCATCGCGTGCAACAGCGCACTCGTGTCGAAGTAGTAGTTGTAGTCGGCGACGACGACGTCGGCCCAGCGCACGACTTCCTGCGCGAGGTAGTAGGGGCAGACGTCGTGCTCGCGCGCGACGGCGCGCAACGCGTCGTTCGTCGCGACGTCGGTCGCGGTCGCGGCGAGCCGCGCGGCCGGCAAGCGATCGTAGAAGCCCGCCGCGAGCGGACACGACGCGCCGTGACAGTCCCGGTCGGGATGCACGCACGCCTTGTCGCGCGCGACGAGTTCGACGACCCGCAAGCGGCCTCGGCCGAGCGTGTCGAGCGCCGCCAGCGCCGGCGTCGCGCCCGAGCCCTTCGCCGTCAGCCAGAAGACCTTGTCGATGCGCTCGCGCGCCATCGCCTTGAGCGCGGGAAAGAGCGTCGCGACCGTCTTGCCGATGCCGGTGGGCGCCTGCGCCAGCAGCGCGCGCCCGCGCGTGGCCGCGTGCCAAACCTGCTTCGCGAGTTCGCGCTGGCCCGCGCGGAACGTCCGGTGCGGGAATCCGAGCTCGCGCAAGGCGGCGTCACGCGAGGCGCGGTGGGCGAGTTCGCGGTCGGCCCACGCGATGAAGCGTTCGCAGAGATCTTCGAAGAACGCGCGCAGCGCGTCGGCGTCGTAGCGCTCGACGAGCGGCGCGGCCTCGCGCTGCGCGCCGACGTCGAAGTAGACGAGCGCGACGTCGACGCTCGGCAGCGACTCCTGCTCGCACAGCAGCCACGCGTAGACCTTCGCCTGCGCCCAATGCAGCGCGCGATGGTTGTCGGGCATGCGCGCCAGGTCGCCCTTGTAGGTCTTGACCTCCTCGACGAGCGCACGCGTCGGATCGAAGCCGTCGACGCGACCGCGCACGCGCAGGTGTCGATGACATCCCTCGACGGGGACCTCGCGCCGATGACCCGGATGGCGCCGCGACGCGACCGTGCGATGCCCGTCGATGCCTTGTTGCGCGGTCGGCGACGGCGTGAAACGCAGGTCGAGGTCGCCGCTCTTGGCGGCGAATTCGCAGAGCGTGCGGACGGTGACGGTGTAGGTGACGGGGGACGACATGCGGCGCTTCTCTATCATGCAGGCTGTGCCGGCGCGCCGCGGTGCGATCGACCGGCGCGCCAAGACTCGAACGATACGTGATGACGACCGCCTCCCTGCCCCTGCAATTCGATCTCGCGCAAGCCCGCGACGCGATCCGCAACCTGCGCGGTTCGCGCATCCGCGAAGTCGCGAACGCCGGCCTCGACATCCCCGACGTACTGCCGTTCTGGTTCGGCGAGTCGAACGAGGTCACGCCCGCGTTCGTGCGCGACGCGGCCACCGAGGCGCTCGCGCGCGGCTCGACGTTCTACACGCACAACCTCGGCATCGCGCCGCTGCGCGATGCGATCGCCCGGTACGCGACGCGACTGCACGGCGCGACGTCGCCGGACAACGTCGTCGTCACGAGCGCCGGCGTGAACGCGTTGATGCTCGCGGCGCAACTGATCGTCGGACCCGGCGACCGCGCGGTCGAGGTCACGCCGCTGTGGCCGAACATCGTCGAGATCCCGAAGATCCTCGGCGCGACCGTGGAGACGGTGTCGCTCACTTGGGGACGCGACGGCTGGACCCTCGACACCGACCGCCTGATCGCCGCCCTCACGCCGGGAACGCGTCTGCTCGTCGTGAACTCGCCGAACAATCCGACCGGTTGGGTCATGTCGCGCGACGCGCAGCGCCGCGTCCTCGACCACTGTCGTCGCCACGGCATCTGGATCATCGCGGACGAGGTCTACGAGCGGCTGTATTTCGGCGACGCCGACGGAGGACCCGCGATCGCGCCATCCTTCCTCGACCTCGCGTCGCGCGACGAGCGCGTGATCTGCGTGAACTCGTTCTCGAAGAGCTGGCTGATGACCGGCTGGCGCCTCGGCTGGATGGTGCTGCCCTCGTCGCTGACCGCGGACCTCGGCAAGCTGATCGAATACAACACGTCATGCGCGCCGCACTTCATCCAGGAGGCCGGCATCGTCGCGGTCGAACGCGGCGAGGACTTCACGCGCGACCTGGTCGCGCGGATGCGCGCGTCGCGTGACCATCTCGTCGGCGCGCTCGCGGGCCTTCCCGGCGTCGACGTGCATTCGCCCGAGGGCGCGATGTACGTGTTCTTTCGCCTCGAAGAGACGAGAAGCGGCGCGCGCGACAGCCTCGCCCTGTGCAAGCGGCTCGTGCGCGACGCGAAACTCGGACTCGCGCCGGGCAGCGCGTTCGGCGACGACGGCGAGGGCTTCGTTCGCTGGTGCTATGCCTGCGACACCGCGCGCCTCGACGAAGGCGTTCGTCGCCTCCGCGTCTTCCTCGAGCGCGCATGAACGCGCTGGTCCACGTCACGAACTGGGGCAACTCGCTGCTCCTGATGCCGCTCGCGCTCGCGATCGCGGTCGGACTGCTCGTCGACGCGCGCGCCGGGCTCGCGGCCCGCTGGTCGCTCGTTTTCGCGCTCGGCGTGCTGCTGACGCTCGCGACGAAGATCGCCTTCCTCGGCTGGGCGATCGGCATCGCGGCGCTCGACTTCACCGGCGTCAGCGGTCATACGATGCTCGCGGCCTCGGTGCTGCCGATGCTCGCGTGGTGGGTCACCGAGGGTCGCGGCCCCGGCGCGCGGCGCGCGACGATTGCGGCGGCCGCCCTGCTCGCGCTCGCGATCGGCGTGACGCGCGTCGTCCTCGGGCAGCACTCGCCGTCCGAAGTCGTCGCCGGCCTCGCCGTGGGTTACGGCGTCGCGGCGGTCGCGATCGCCGGTGCCGCGCCACGCAGCGGCCGACCGCTGCCGCGCTGGATCGTCGTCGCGGGCGTCGCGGTCGCGTTCACGATCCCGTTCGGCCGTCCGATCGAAGGGCCGCACGACATCGTCACCGGGATCGCGCTGACGCTGTCGGGTCACGAGACGGTCTATACGCGCGACGCGCTCTGAGGAGACGCGGCGTCGAGCGGATGCCAGCAGGCGACCGCGGACGATGGCGTCGCGCGCTCGAGGCCCGGCGCGCGCGCGACGCATTGCGCGCCGACCCGCGGGCAACGCGTGGCGAACGCGCAGCCTTCGGGCAGGCGCGCGAGATCCGGCGGCGCACCGGTGATCGTCGACAGCGGGCGTCCGCGCTGCCCCGGACCGACCGTTGCCGCGAGCAGGCCGCTCGTGTACGGATGGCGGGGATGCGCGAGCAGGCGACCGACGTCGTTCTCCTCCACGATGCGACCGGCGTACATCACCGCGACGCGATCCGCGACCTCGACGGCGGCGCCGACGTCGTGCGTGACGAACAGGATCGCGAGTCCCGTCTCGCGCTGGAGTTCACGCAGCAGCGCGAGGATCTGCATCTGCACCGTCGCGTCGAGGGCCGTCGTCGGCTCGTCGGCCAGCAGCAGCTTCGGCCCGCACGCGAGCGCGATCGCGATCATCGCGCGCTGCTTCAGGCCGCCCGAGAGCTCGTGCGGGTACGCGTCGAAGCGTCGTTCGGCCTGCGGGATGTGGACGCGATCGAGCATCTCGATCGCCCGACGACGCGCCGCGGTCCGGTCCACCGACGCATGCGCGCGAATCGCCTCGACGATCTGATCGCCGATCCGGAAGACCGGATCGAGCGCGAGCCCGGGCTCCTGGAACACCATCGCGACGACGCCGCCGCGATAGCGACGCAGTGCCGCGGCGTCCATCGCGACGACGTTTTCGCCCGCGACGGCGATCGTGCCGGTGACGCGTGTCCTGCGCGGATCGTGCAGGCGCAGCAGCGCACGCAACGTCACGCTCTTGCCGGAGCCGGACTCGCCGAGCAACGCCATCGTCTCGCCGCTCGCGAGGTCGAAGCCGACGTCGGCGAGCGCCTTCACCGGCCGATCGCCGAGGAACTCGACGCCGAGCTTCCTCACCGACACGAGAGGCGCGCGGTTCATGCCGGCACAGCGTCACGCCACTCGGCCTCCGGATGGCCGGAGAGCGGATCGTCGAGATGACAGGCGGTCCAGTGTCCCGGCAGGCCTTCGAGCAGCACGGGTTCCTGCGCCTCGCACACCGGCGCCGCGTGAGGACAGCGATCGCGGAAGCGGCAACCCGACGGTTGCGAGCCCGCGGCCGGCGGACCGCCGGACAACGGCGGTCGCAGCGCCCGTCGTGCAGGATCCATCGACGGGATCGCGGCCATCAGTGCGCGCGTGTACGGATGGCGGGCGTCGGCGTAGAGGGCATCGACCGGCGCGGTCTCGACCACGCGGCCGAGGTACATCACGAGCACGCGGTCGGCGAGGTAGTGCACGACGTGCAGGTCGTGCGAGATGAACAGATACGTCAGCGCATGTTCGCGCTTGAGGTCCTGCAGCAGGTTCAGCACCTGCGCCTGGACCGACTTGTCGAGCGCGGCCACGGACTCGTCGAGAATCAGCATGCGCGGCTCGAACGCGAGCGCCCGTGCGATGTTCACCCGCTGTCGCTGACCGCCGGACAATTCGTGCGGATAACGCGATGCGAATTGCGATGCGGCGAGCCCGACCCGCTCGAGCAGGTCCGTGGCGAGCGCGCGCGCCTGCGCCTTCGGCATCCCGTGCGTGCGCGGCCCGTAGGCGATCGCATCGACGATCGCGAGGCGCGGATTCAGCGATGCGTACGAATCCTGGAACACCATCTGCAGGTCGCGACGAAAGGTCTTGAGGTCGAGGCCGCCGTACGCGCCGACGCCTTCGCCGTCGAACACGATCTCGCCGCCGTCGGGCTCGACGAGCCGCGCGATCAGGCGGGCCGTCGTCGACTTGCCGCAGCCCGACTCCCCGACGACGCCGAGCGTCTCGCCTTTCGCGACGGTGAAGCTGACGTCGTCGACCGCGCGCAGCGTCGTCCGTGCGAAGCCCTGGCCGCGCACGGTGAAGTCCTTGCGCAGGTGGCGGACCTCGAGCAGCGGTTGCGCAGGGCCGCCGCGATCACGCGCGTGCTCGCGTGGGGATGCCGTCATCGTCGCACCTCCATCGCCGAGCGCGTCGCGTCGGACAGCAGGTTGAACGCGATCGAGACGATGAAGATCATCGCGCCGGGCAGCGCGGCCACGACGGGATTGACGTAGATCGCGGAGCGCAGCGTGTTCAGCATCAGGCCCCACTCCGGCTCGGGCGGCTTCACGCCGAGGCCGAGGAAGGACAGTCCCGAGCCGAGGATCATGCACACGCTGACGAGTCCGGTCGTGTAGACGAAGACCGGACCGAACACGTTCGGAAGCACGTGCACGCGGATGATCGAGGCCGCGCTCGCGCCGCTCATCCGCGCGGCGTCGACGTAGTCGAGGCGGCGCACCTGCGTCGTCGCGCTTTCGGCGACGCGCACGACCTGCGGCACGAAGACGAGCGTGAGCGCGATCAGGCTGTTGTTCATCCCCGGCCCCAACGCGCCGGCGATCGCGACGGCCAGCAGCACCGACGGGAAGGCATAGAACACGTCGAGCGTGCGCATCACGATCGCGTTGACCCAGCCGCCCGCGTAGCCGGCGGCGACGCCGATCACCGAGCCGACGCAGAACGCGAGCAGCACGGGCGCCACGCCCATCACGAGCGACAGCCGCCCGCCGTGGACGAGACGCGCGACCATGTCGCGACCGAGTTCGTCGGTGCCGAGCCAGTGGCCGTCGCTGCCGACCTTCAGAAGCCGACGGATCATGCTGGTCTTGTAGGGATCGTCGGGGACGAGCCACGGCGCGAACAGCGCGCCGAGGACGATCGCGAGAAGCACGAGCGCGCTGAGCATCGCGACCGGGTCGCGTGCGAGACGGCCGACGACGCCGCGACGGCGCGGACTCGACACGGCGATCGACGCCAGAGCGCCTGCACCGACGAGCAACGGATCGACGACGCTCGCCATCACGCGCGCCGCATGCGGGGATCGATCAGCGGCTGCGCCAGGTCGACCACGAGATTGAGTGCGACGAAGAACATGCACAGCACGAGGATCGTCCCCTGCAGCAACGGAATGTCGCGCTGGAAGATCGCGGTGTTCAGCAGGAAGCCGGTTCCGGGCCACGCGAACACGGTCTCGACGAGGATGGAGCCACCCATCAGGTAACCGACCTGCAGTCCGGACACGGCCAGGACGGTCGGTGCCGCGTTCCGGGCTACATGCGCGAACACCGAACGGGCCGCGAGGCCGCGTGCGCGCAACGCGACGACGAACTCCTGGCGCAGCGTCTCGGCCACGAGTGCGCGCACGGTCCGCGTCACGATGCCGAGCGGGATGACCGCGAGCGTCGCGGCCGGCAGGATCAGATAGCGCAGGTGCTCTGCGTCCCACGCCCACTCGGTCGATCCTCCGGGCCCCGCGCCCATCGCGGGCAGCCAGCCGAGTCGCACCGAGAAGACGATCGTCAGCACGAGGCCGAGCCAGTAGTGCGGGATGCTGACGCCGACGACCGACAACGCGCTTGCGAAGCGATCGAGCAGCGAGCCCTCGTTGTAGCCCGCGATCGCGCCGAGCATGCAGCCGAGGCCGACGCCGGCGATCGTGGCGACGAGCGCGAGCACGAGCGTGTTGCCGACGGCGGACGAGACTTCGGACGCGACCGAGCGGCCGGTCGCGATCGACGCGCCGAGGTCGCCGCGCACGGCGCGCCCGAGCCACAGGGCGTAGCGGACCGGCAGCGGGCGGTCGAGGCCGTAGGTCGTCTTCAACAGCTCGACGACCTCGGCCGGCGCGTCGGCCGGCGCGATCGCGTTCAGCGGATCGCCCGGCGCGATGTAGACGAGGACGAACGAGACGATCGTCACGCCGAGCGCGATCGGCACGGCGAGCAGCACGCGCCGCAGCGCGTAGGCGAGCATCAGCCCTTCTCCGGCGACTCCGTCACGGGGCGATGGTGGTCAGGTCCTGGAACCAGTGCTGGGCCTGCACGAATTGCTTGACCTTCGGACTCAGCGCATGCGGGTTCGTGTCGTGCACGACCCAGACCATCAGCGCGTCGTCGACCATCGTCTGATGGATGTACGCGAGCAACGCGTCCTGGTCCTTCGCGACGAACGTGGTCTTGATCTTGTCGATCGCCTCGTCGACCTTCGGGTTCGCGTAGCCGCCCCAGTTCACGCCGTTCGGCGCGATGTACTTGCTGTATTCGAAGCGCGTGAGCGCGTAGAACGGATCGGCCGTCACGTACGCGAGGTTGATCGCGGTGATGCCGCGGCCCGCGTTCATGTCGGCCTTCGCACCGCTGCGCCAGTGCAGATACAGGTTCTCGAGCTCGACGACCTCGAATTCGATGTTGATGCCGATCTCGGCCAGGCTCTGCTGGATGAACTCGTTCATCGGCAACGACAGCATCTGGCCGGTCCCGCCCTGCGCGATGATCACCTTCGCCTTGACCGGATTGGCCTTGCTGAAGCCCGCCTGCGCCATCAAGGCCCTCGCCCGCGGCAGGTCGTACTTGATGTCGAACGTCGGCTTGCCGAACCACGGGCTCGACGGATCGAGCTGACCCTTCGCCGGCGACGCGAGGCCGCCGAGCAACGCGACGATCGCCTGGCGGTCGATCGCGAGGTTCGCGGCCTTCCGCACCCGGATGTCGGTCCACGGCGAACCCGGGTAGGTGCTGAAGTGATACGGCCACACGTGCGGCGTCACGTTCTGCACGATGCGAAAGCCCGCCGATTTCAGTTGCGGCAACACGTCGGGGGGTGGCGTCTCGATGAGGTCGACCTGACCGTTGAGCAACGCGTTCGCGCGCGTCACGGCATCGGGGATCGGCACGAGCACGATGCGATCGGTCTTCGCGAGGCGGGCCTTGTCCCAGTACGCCGCGTTCTTCACGAGGTCGGCGCGCTCGCGCGGGACGAGCCGGTCGAGCTTGAACGGACCGGTACCGGACGGCTGCGTCGCGACCTTCGCCCAATCCTTGTCGAGCTTCTCCCATTGCGCGGGGCTGCTGATCAGGAACCACGGCAGCTGATACGGGAACAGCGCGTCGGTGTCCTTCGTCGTGATCTCGACGGTGTAGTCGTCGATCTTCTTGTAGCTGGCGACCGACGGGATGCGCGGCCTCACCTGCGCGGCCTGCTTCGCGTCGAACTGCGGCGACTTCTCGTCGAGGACCTTGTCGAGGTTCCACACGACCGCATCGGCCTTGAAGTCCGAGCCGTCATGGAACTTCACGCCACGTCGCAGCGTGAAGCGCCACAGCTTGCTGTCCTTCGGGTCGACCTTCCACTCGGTGGCGAGCCCTGGGACCAGCTTCCCCGGCCGCGTGCCGATGTTCGCCTCCCACGCGATCAGCGGGTCGTAGATCGTGTGGCCCGTGAACTGGTAGGCGCCGGCGCCGCGATCGGGTTGGCCCGTCGTCAGCGGGATGTCGGCGAGCGAGATGCCGTAGCGGAGGACGGTTTCGGCGCGGCCGACGATCGGGGCGAGGGAGGCAGCGGCGAGTGCGAAGGCGAGCGCACCCGCGGTCCGTCGGGACATCGCGAACATGGGAAAGGTCTCCGTGATGGTTCGATCGGAGACAGGCAATGCACGCAACGTGCCATGCCGGGACGGCGAGCGGGCGCCGCGCGACCACGGGGCGATCGCCGCCGATGCACACACACGGCGTGCATCGGCACCATCGCGGGCACCGGCGTCAGGGCGCCGGCTCTTTCGGCTTCGGGCCGGCGCCGCGGATGTTGACGACCTTCGACAGCAGGCCGAACCAGTACGGCGCCCCGAGGACGGCGGCGAAGGCGGTGAGCGCCCAGCCGACCAGCTGCAGCATCAGGCTCGTCCAGGTCGACCGCCTCCACCGGGTCTCGAGCTCGCCGAAGCAACGCGTCGCGGTGCCCTGCAGCTCGTCGGAGGCCGACGTGCCGGGTTCGGCCTTCGACACGCCGGCCGCGATCGTGTTCATGCAGGCGTAGCCGATCGGGAGTGCGGTCAGGTTCGCCTCGCTCGCCGTGTTGAGGATCGTCTTGACCTCGGCGCCGGTCGCCGGCCGATCGCCGCGTTCATCGACGCTGAACCCGGCCACGCGTCCCGACGCGACGATGTCGCGCGCGCGCTCGCCGATCGCCGTCCGCAGTTCCGGGGTCGTGTTGAGCGCCTGGAAGATCGCGATCGTGTCGACGTTGCACAGGATCGCGATCAGCAGGCCCCAGATGAAGAGGCCGCGCTGCGCATAGCCCTTGTACCAACCCGACACGCGGTCCATGCCGCCCGCGAACCACTGCTCGATGCCCTTCAGCGCGACCTCGAGATCGCCCTTTGAGCGGTCGAGGATCGGCAGCACCGACAACGCCGCCGGCGAATGCTGCAGGCTCAGTTGCGCGAGCGCCGCGCGCAACGCGTCGAAGTCCATCGGCGCCCCGGTCGGGCTGCCGGCGCGACGCAACGCGACGTCGGCGAACGCGAGCGCGAAGTTGGCCGGGTCGATATAGGACGGCGGCTTGCCGCGCGCGGCGCGGTCGCGATAGAGATTGCCGACCAGCGGATGCTGCAATACCCGGATGAAGATCGCTTCGTCGCCGACCAGTCGCTTCATGCCGATCCGCAGGAACATCCCGCGCTGGCCGCGGAACTGCGACCACCACTCCTGCAAGCCGCTGACGACGATCGCGAAGACGAGATACACGACGAGCAGGCCGATCACCACATCGAGCGCGGCGCTCATGCCGAGGCTCCCGCGACGACGACCGTGGTCGTGGTCTGCTGCACGACGACGTCCGCGTCGCCGCCTCCGTCGGTGTCGCGCGCCATCGCATACGTCACGTCCTGGCGGCCCGCCTGTCCGAGATTGGGCGGCCGGTATTCGGGATCGGCTCGCCACTTCTGGAACGCCGTCGCATCGATCGACTGTTCGCAACCGTCGGCCGCCACGAGCATTCGTCGATAGACGCGACCGGTCATCCACGGCAGGTGCTGGACCGCGCTGTAGACGCCGTGCATGAAGTCGGCGTAGCTGTCGTGGACGGGCGACAGGTACTCGGTCCCGGTCAGGTCGAAGGCCGCAGGCGCGGCACACGCATACGGCTCGACCTTGCCGGCCGCGTCGACGACGCTGCGATCGTTGACGAACTGGAGCCCGCATCGCACGGCGCGCTGCGTCATCCACAGCAACGGAGGCGCGGGCAGGAGGTCGTCCTCGTAGCCGCCGCCGACGTCCGCGTGCGCGCCCGGGAACCAGCATTGCTCGATCGTCTCGGTCGTCTTCGTCATCGCGGTCCACAACGTGGCCTTGTATTCCTGGCGGTGCTCGTCGATCGCGATCGCGTGATACGCGTGGCGGATGCTCTCCGACAGACTCGTGTCGTGGAACTGGTAGGTCGTCGACCGCGGCAGCCACGCAACGCGCGGGATGCCCAGCGCGCCGACGGTGTCCCAGACGCCGACGAAGTGGATGCGGACCGGATAGCGCGTGTTCGGGCTCTTCCGGAACGCCGCGACCTTCGCGTCGTGCTCGGCCACGCGCTGCATCGTCGCAGCGTCGGTCGCGCGCCGCTCGGCGTCCGACGGACGCGCCGCGTACAGCGCCCACGCCGCGACGATCGACGGATGGTCGGCAAGCGCGCCGCCCGCGCCGCTCGCCTGGGTCGGGTCGATCACGGGAATGCCGAGATAGTTGATGAGGCCGCCGAGACTGCGCGCGGTGAAGGCGCCGCGCGAGAAGCCGATCAGGTAGAGATCGGAGCCGGCGAGAAAGTCGACGCCGGACGAATGCTTCGGCATCGACTCGAGATCGCCGTTCGGCTTGCGGGCCAGGGTCGTGCTCGCGGCCACGGTGACTTCGGTCGTCGTGACCGATGTCGCCGAGCCGGTCGCGTCGACGGCGGCCGCGACCGCGGCCTGCGTCGCGGTCGCGCTCGTGTCGGACGCCTTCATCACCACGGCCGAGGCGTCCGTCGCCGGCATCGCCTTCGCGGCGGCCATCGTGGCCGGCGTCGGCTGGATCGCGCCCCGTTCGCATTCGTAGGTGGTCGCGAGCCAGGCGTAGCCGAGGCGGATGTTGCGATCGAGGCCGACGCCGAACGCACCGCCGCGCACCTTCTCGCCGAACTTCGTGCCGACGCCTTCGTCGTAGAACTTCTGCTGCGTCTTGCAGCCGGTCGACGCGTCGGCGATCTCGCTGTAGATGCGCGAGACGTTCGTGTTCGACTTGAGGTTGTTCCATGTGCCGTCGAAGCACAGCACGAGACTCTTGTACGGAGCGGGCATGGCGGTCCTGTGAGCGACGGCGGGTCCGCGAACTTAGTCCTAGCGGATGCCGATGGCAAGACGCGCGGTCGCGATCGTCGCGAATCGGTCGTCAGGCCGGCGACGCTTCCTCGCTGCCGGCGTCGGCGAACCGATGCAGGCCGTCGACGTCGAGGATCGTGATGCCCGATCGATCGACGCGCAGCAGCCCGAGTTGCTGGAGCTTCTGCAATGCAACGTTCGCGCGCTGTCGCGACACGTTGGCGAGCAGTCCGACCTCGCTCTGCCCGATGCGAACGTGCCGGTCGGCCTCGGGATACAAGTCGGTATCGAAGAGGCTGACCAGGCAGTACGCGACGCGCGCATCGGTGTCGAGCAGCCGGTCGTGCGCGAGCGTGCCGATGAACAGGCTCAGGCGCGCGTTCATCAAGTCCTGCAGGAAGTGGTTGAACGCGATGCTGTGGTCGCGCAGTCGCACGAAGACGTCGCGCGGGAGAAACACCGCGCGCGTGCGGCGCAGCGCGAAGACGTCGTAGCGACGCGGCTCGTGCTTGATCACCGAGCCCTCGCCGAACCAGACGCCGGGACAGACGCCCGTCAGCGTGGAGACGCGACCGTTCGCCGACGCCACCGACATCTTCGCGAAGCCTTCGACGATGCCGGTCCAGTGATCGACGCGGTCGCCCGCGTGCGCGATCCAGTCGCCCGGCTCGAACGTCCGCTCGATGACGCGCTCGAAGACCAGTGCGGACTCCGCCGCGGTCAGGCCGCCGACCCATCGCGAACTGCGCAGCATGCGCATCGTCGATGGCGACAGCACGTTTGCGCTAGGGGTAACCACGCACCCTCCAGTGTCGCCACGGCGACTCGGGACGGCGCGTCACCGGCCTAAGCTGGCCGGACAACGACACCCAAAGGAGACTCTTCATGACACTCGCGCTCGCGCGCGTGGTCCGTGGCCGGACCGCGCGCATCGCCAGACTTCGTTCGTGCTTTCTTGCTGTCGGCACCGCCGCGCTGCTGGCCGCCTGCGGGGGCGACGATGGCAACGGAAACAACACGGACAGCCTCGAGGTGCGCACTCTATCGTCAAGCGCCGATCGGGTCACGGGCGGCGACGCGCTGGTCGAGGTCCACTACTCCGAGAGGCTCTCCGCGGACAACGTCCGCGTCACGCTCAACGGCGTCGACATCACCGCGCAGTTCACGACGCGCGACACGAACGCGCACACGCTGCGCGGCCTCGTCACCGGTCTCACGACCGACCCGGCTTCGACGAACGGCAGCCGCAACTCGCTCGTCGCGACGAGCAACGTCCCGAGCACGAACGTGCGCAGCGAGATCACGCTCGTCAACTATCCGATCACGGGGCCGGTCCTGTCCGGCCCGCACATCACGCCCTACGAGTGCCGCACGGTCGAGAACGGGCTCGGGCAGCCGCTCGACGCGGACTGTTCGGCGGCCAAGCAGGTCACGTACTTCTATCGCGCGAGCAACAACACGTTCAAGCCGCTCGCCGATCCGACGGGTCCGCGGCCGTCCGACCTGGTGACCACGACGACGATCGACGGCGCGACGGTGCCGTACATCGTCCGCGTCGAGTCGGGCACGATCAACCGCGGTGTGTACCGCCTCGCGATCCTCGACGACCCGGTCGCCGGCGCGACGCGCTACGTGCCCACCGCGGGATGGAATCGCCGCCTGATCGTGTCGTTCGACTGCTGCGGGTCCGCGCAGTACAACCAGGGCGTCCACGCGATCGGCACGGTGCTCAGCCATCGGGAGCTGTCGCGTGGCTTCGCGTTCTTCAACTCGACCGAGCTGTGGAACAACCAGCATGCGAATCCGCACCTGCAGGGCGAGACGCTGATGATGATGAAGGAGTACTTCATCGAGCAGTACGGCATCCCGAAGTGGACGCTGGGCGTGGGCGGCTCCGGCGGCGCGATCCAGCAATACCTGATCGCACAGCTCTATCCCGGCCTGCTCGACGGCCTGCAGCCGAACGTCTCGTTCCCCGAGACGCTGATGCCCGAGATCACGGAGTGCCGACTGCTCAACAACGTCTACGCGGGCGATCCGACGCGCTGGACGACCGCGAAGCAGACGGCCATCAACGGCTTCAACACCGGCACCTGCCAGCTGTGGGACCTCGCCTTCGCCAGCATCATCAAGTCCGACAACCCGCCGGGCTGCGGCTTCGTGCAGCCGGCGAACATCGCGAACGTCTACAACCGCACGACGAATCCGAACGGCGTCCGCTGCGACTTCTTCCAGACCAACGTCAACCTGCTCGGCGTGACGCCGGGGACGACGAAGGCGCGACGACCGATCGACAACGTCGGCATCCAGTACGGGCTCGCGGCGCTCAACAGCGGGGCCATCTCCGTGCAGGACTTCCTCGACGTCAACGCGGCGGTCGGCGGCTTCGACGGCGACGGCAATCCGCAGGCGGCGCGTACGGAGGCGGACCTCGATGCGTTGCGGCTGACCTACGAAGGCGGCTTCAAGAACAGCTTCTCGGGTCCGGGACTCGCGAACATCCCGATCATCACGCAGCGTGCGAATGCTGACGAGGTCGGCGACATCCACGACCCGCTGCAGGACCTGATCATCCGCGCGCGGCTGCAACGCGCGAACGGGCGCACCGACAACCAGGTGATCTTCGCGAGCGGCCTGACGTCGGGCATCGACATCGGCATTCCGTCGCTCGAGGCGATCGTGCCGTGGATGGACGCGATCGCCGCGGACCCGGCGCCGCCGTCGATCGATAAGGTCGCGCGGCTCAAGCCCGCGGTCGCAACCGATGCGTGCTGGACGCCGGCGGGCGTGCGCATCAACGAGACCGCCTCGCTCGATCCGACGACGCGCTGCAACCAGATCTACCCGCGCGCCAGCACGCCGCACATCGTGGCCGGCGGGCCGCTGACCAACGACATCCTCAAGTGCCAGCTGAAGCCGGTGACGATGAGCGACTACAGGGTCCCGTTCACGCCCGCGCAGGTCACGCAGCTCAACGCCATCTTCGCCACCGGTGTGTGCGACTGGAGCCGACCCGGCGTGAACCAGGTCCCGCTGCGCGGGACCTACCTGAAGCTGCCGCTGAGCTGACGATCGAGGAGGCGATCGAGGACACGGCCGCGCGAGCGGCCGTTTTTCATCGTCTCAATCGAAGCGTTCGCTGCCGTCGGGCTCGTAGTGCGGCACGGCGTTCATCGTGTGGCGGAGCTTCGACAACTCGTAGTACATGCGCTTGCGCGCGCGGCTCTGGTTGCCGAGCGGTCGATGCTCGGCGATGCAATGCCAGGGGTTGTACGACAAGCGCTTCGCGAACTCGAGTTGCGCCGGCGACGCGAACGTCTGCTTCGGGATGTGAATCGTCGCGACCGGCACGCGCGGCGACAGGCGTTCGGGCCACATCACGCCGTTCGCCTCGATCGGCATCAGGAACGCGTCCCTCTGCAACTGGACGCGGACCTCGATGTCCACGTCGCCTTCGTTCAAGGCCTGGACCATCGCGGCGCGCAGGTAGTCGTCGGGCGGCCGAAACGGCAGGTTCGGGATCGGCGTACGGCGCGTCGACGTCGGCCAGAACGAGTACTGCATCGCGCGGCCTTCGCCGAGCAGGTAGGGCACGCAGCTGAAGTACGGCGCCTCGAACGGACTGCTCTGCGTCTTCGTGTACAGGCCTTGCATCAGCAGGTCGAGCAGATGCGAGTCCGAGAAATTGAGGAAGTGGAAGATCGCCGCGTTCTTCACGCTCCACTTCTGCAGATGCGCATTCGACTTCGTGTCCGTCGTGACGAAGGCGATCGTCGAGACCCCGAACATGTCCTGCGTGAACTTCTCCTCGTCCATCAGCTTCGGACCGGGCACGTCCATCAACTTGACGCTGATGCTCATGAAGCCCACGTCGTCGATGTCGGGCGTGATGTACGGGCCGGGCCCCGAGAAACGCACCCACGCCGGGAAACGCCGCGGCGTCGCGAAGATGCCGTGGCGGAACTCCTCCGGCAGGCCCTCGTGCACGATGAACTCGGCGCGCACGATCCCCTGCGTCTTCGTGTTGCCCCCGCGCTCGTAGCCGCCCGGCTTCCACAACAGGCGCATCTGCTCGGTGAAGCTGTCGATGATCGACTGGAGATGCGCCTCCTCGTCCGGAATGGCGCGCTCTTCCGCGATCGCGAGCCCTTCGTCGCGGCGGCCGCGATTGATAAGCCAGGTGAACAAGCGCGCCAGCGGATCGCGCAGGACGGCGTCGAACGCAGGCCTGAACCAGGGGTCGATGCGGCGCTCGAGCTGGATCAGCACGAGCGACGCATCGCTGATCCAGTTCAGCAGCTTCGAATCCGTCGAGGCGCGCGGCACGGGACGACTGACGTTCGAGTTCATGGCGTCTCCGCGGGCGGTCGAGGATGGGAGCAGAGGTAGCGCAACGCGCGACGGCCCGGCATGAAGAAGTAGGCGCCGCCGACCACGGTCACGAAGTCCGGCATCGCGCACAGGCGAGCCGACGGGCCGTCGCCCTGCGGGATCGTGAAGTTGTCGGTCGACGTCCCGTCCGGGCCCGGCAGGCGATGCCCGACGATCGGATCGCGTTCATCGTGCAGGCCGTCGAACTTCGCGGACATCAGCCACGCGTTCTGCACGAACTCGAACTGGCGCGCGAGGTTCGCGCCCAGGCACAGGAAGTGGAGCCCCGTCTCCTTCGCGACCGGCTGGTCGGCGAGGGCCTCGGCGATCGACAGCTTCGTGCCGTACTCGCGGCCGCGGCGCAGGAGGCGATGAAAGCGCGTCGACGAGACCTTGTCCTGCTCGCGCGCGGCCGCGTCGAAGCCGAGCATGCGCACGAGTCGCTGCACGAGTCCCGACGTATCCGCCGGCAGATCGGCGTTGCGCGGATTCGCCCGTCGGACGTGCGCGCCGAGCGGGCAGCGCAGGCCTTCGGGATCGGCGCGATACGTGAACGCGTTGTGCACGGCCGACTTGCCGAGGCCGTCGATGGCTTCGTGGCGATCGCCGACGAGCGGGGTGCCGTCGAGCGTGCGGCCGACGGCGGCCTCGGCCCAGCGCATCCGCAGGCCCGGATCGCCTTTCCCCTGGTCGTCGAAATAACGCCAGAAGGTACGGACGTCCTGGCGCAGCTGACGGACCGCGAGATAGCTCCCGTTGCGGCCGACGTCGGCCATGCCGGGCGCGTCCTCGGCCGGCGGCAACAGCGCCGCCGGGTCGAGCGCCCGGTCGATCAACGGGCGGTCGGCGTAGCCGCCGTACTCGTTCGGATAGCCGAGCACGAACTCGCCGAGGCACACGCGATTGCCGTACGCGAGGCGCGTCTCGTCGGCGACCGGCCGTTCGCGTTCCCAGTCGACGAGCGGTTGCGAGAGGCCGTCCGCGAAGCCGAAGGGCTCGATGTCGCCCATGTCGTCGGTCTCGAGGGAGTCGATCCGTTCGAGGCCCTCCGCGCATTCGCCGACGATCCGATCGCACAAGGCATCGAGCGTGTCGGCGTGCGCGAACAACAGGATCATCACGTGCGGCAGGCGGGCGCCGATGCCCCAGCGCCACCGGGACGGATCGTTCGGCCCCACGTCGCCGAGGCGTCGCGCGCGCGCCGCGTCGGTGCCCATGCCGACGACGAACTCCGGCGAGAAGCCCTCGACGATCGTCGAGGGCACGCCGAGCGCGAGCAGGCCGGCACTCGTGAAGGCGAGCTGCAGCGCGGTCTCGGGCGGCTTGCCGGCGACCGCGGTCGCCAGCGGCGCATCGGCCAGCCACGCGCGCGCGGCCGCGGCGTCGACGACGCGCATCAGGAGGTAGCGCGCGGCCTTCAGTCCGCCGTAGCCGAAGCGCACGAGCCCCTGGATGTCCTCGAAGTCGACCGAACGGTTCACAGCAGCCTCAGCCAGGCGAGCGCGTCGCCGTCGCTCATCGACTCGACCTCGAGGCCCGCGCGGATGCGCTGGTTGCGAGCGAGGTCGTGCAGCGTGAGGCCGGGATAGGCCTTGTACCAGACCTGCGTCGGCACCTGGTGACCGCGCTGGTAGTGCTTGAATTCCATCTCGCGGCGCGAACCGCCGTGCACGAGCCAGTCGGTACGCGGCCAGCCGAAGCCGTTGCTGAACACGATGTTCAGGCCCCAGCCCACCTTGTTGATGAAGTCGTCCATGTAGCTCTCGTGGCTGCCGTCATAGCTGCTCGCGAAGAGGACGCGCTGCTGGTCGTCGATGAACACCCAACGCGCGAAATGAATCGTCTGCACGCGCGTGAGGAAGCCGCGATTGAAAACGTGGCGCGCGGCGTAGTCGAGCGCGATCAGGATCGCGTTCAACAGCACGCGACGAAACCAGCCGGGCTTGACGGCGCCGACCGCGGTGAAGCTGTTCGTCAGGTCGCGGTCCTCGATGTGCTGCATCTCGAGCACGGCCGCGAGCCGCGGGCGCGGACTGTACGTGGGGTCGCTCGTCTCGGCGAGGCGCAGCAGCACGATCGCGAACGGCAGCGCGAGCAGCAACAGCGGCGCGAGCAGCAGCGTGACGAGCGGCACGCCGATCAGATGCGCGAGGTCGGCGAGCCGCCAGCCCGACGGCGTCGGCGCCTCGGGCGTCAACGCGAGCCGGCCCGCGTCGCGCTCGGCGAACGCGAACGCGCGCAGCTCGCGTCGCACGCGCTCCGGCGCGGTCGTCGGGACGCGCGCGACCCGCTGCGACAGCAAGCGTTGCAAGGCGGCGTCCTCGCGGATGCGCACGACGGTCCGGCCGCGCGTGTTGACGTAGCTCGACTGCACCGGCAGGTCGTGTGCGACGAGCCATGCGAACACGTCGGTCGATGCGTCGAGACCGTCGCAGTGATCGAACAGGCGTCGCAGCCCATCGCCGTGCGTGCGCGCCATCGCGCGGAGCAGCGCGTGGGCGTCGCCGTCGCAATCCCCCATGAACGCGAGATAGAGGGGCACCGTCGGCCGCGGCAGGCCGAAGCGGGCGAGGTCGGCGAGCGTCGCATCGTCGAGGACGACGAGGCGCGCGAAGTGCAGGTCGTCGAAGGCGCCGAACGGCACGATCGCATTCGCGGGATCGACCTCGCCCGGTCGCACGTTCATCGACGCCAGCAGCGCGCGCAGCGACGCCTCGCGTCCGTCGCGGACGGCCGCGACGATCATGAAGTGCGATTGCGGCGTCACGCGCGTGCCGACGCGAACGCGTTCAGAACTGCAGGCAGAAGTCGATCAGCCGATCCTTCCCCCAGTACACCTTGCCGAGATAGAAGTTCGGACTGACGAGGCGGATCTCGTCACGGATGTAGTGCGCGACGAGCGAGGTCTCGGAGTAGTCGAGCACGATGCATTCCTTCTGGTCGAGCCAGCTCGGCCCCTTGTAGACCTTCGCGACGATCGCCTCGATGCCGAACATCAGCACGCGGTTCTTCAACTGGCCCTTCGCCGCGTCGAAGACCTTTCCCTGCCAGCCGAAGCGGTTGATGACGGCCGCGATCTCCTCGGTGAATTTCGTGCCCGGCGCGATGATCGCCTTGCCCTCCGCCTGGCCGTTCGGGATGTCTCCGGCCGGGCTCGCCTTGAACAGATCGTCGAGTTGCACCTGTGTCATCGCCATCAGTTGCGCTGCGTCGTAAGCCATCGTGCTCTCCTCCTGCGGCGGAGCCGCGGTGATCACTGCTTCGAAGTCGCTCTTTCCGTCGTTCGCTTCTCGTGCGCCAGGATCGTGTCGGCCGCCTTCTCGCCGACCAGGTACACGGCGCTCGCGATGAAGAAGCCGGGGATGCGCGGAAAGATCGACGCGTCGACGATGCGCAGTCCCTTCGTGCCGTGGACCGCGAACGCGCTGTCGACGACGCCGCCCGCGTCCCGTCCGCCGATCGGGCACGAGCACGACGCGTGATGACCCCAGGCGGTGTCGCGCACGTAGGACGCGAGCCCCTCGACCGTGTCGACGTGTGCGCCGGGTTGCGACTCCTCGACGAGCACGCCGCCGTCGATCAGCGGTTTCGTCATCGTGCGCAGGAAGCGCATCGCCTCGACGACCGCCGCGAGGTCGCGGCCGTCGCGGTCGCTGCCTTCGCCGAAATAACGGAAGTTCACGTCCGGCATGTCGAGCGGGTCCGCGGAACGCAGGCGCACGGTGCCGGCGCGGTTCTCGGTGTGGGCCTTGAGCACGGCCCACGTGAGGCACTCGCGGTCGTCGCGGATCGTCTTCGAGAAGCCTTCGCGATAGCCCTCGAAGCGCGCGAGCAAGGCCATGCAGAAGATGTCCGGGTCGGGCAGGTCGGCGCGCGAACGCCGGATCATCGCGAGCGCGGCGCCGTTCGACGCGTACATGCCGAGGCGCGCGCCGTCCCATTGCTCCCACAGCCGGTCGCCGCGTTCGAAACGCGCGCCGTCAAGTACCTGCCAGGGACGCGCGACGCGATGCGTCATCGCGACCTCGTAGCGGTCCTGCAGGTTGCCGCCGACGCCGGGCAGGTCGACGCGGACGTCGATGCCGTGCGAACGCAGGTGATCCGCCGGACCGATGCCCGACAGCATCAGCAACTGCGGCGTATTGAACGCGCCGCCGCACAGGATCACTTCGCGTCGCGCGCGCACTTCGCGGGCCTCGCCCGGCGCCTCGCTGGGTCGCGCATGCGCGCGATACAGGTGGCGACCTTTCAGGTAGGCCACGCCGCGCGCGACCTGCGCGTCGTCGAACAACACGCGCGTGGCGAGCGCGTCGTATTCGATGTGCAGGAGGTCGGGTCGTTCGTCCGCGAGCTTCTGCAGTCGCTCGCGGGTGCCGACGCGGCGATGGCCGCAGGTCGTCAACGGCGTGTAGCAGAGGCCTTCGAAGCTGCGCCGCGTCCACGGCCTCGCGTTCGGATCGGCCGCTCCCCAGAGCCAGTGGAAGACCGTCTTCAGCGGTCGATGCAGGCTCGCGACGAAGCGCAGGCCCGTGAGCTTGACGAGGCGCACGACCGCGTCGTCGCGCAGCGAATCGAGCGGAATCGACTTCTCGGTGCGCAACCAGCCGCCCCAGCCGTGCTGCGTCGGATTCAGGCCGAACAGGCGCAGGAAGCGCCACAGCGGCGCGTGCCGGCAGTCCTCGAGACGTCGCGCATAGCGGCGCATCGCCGACGCGCGCCACGAACGATCGCCGGTCGCGGCCGCGATGTCGTTCCAGTCGGCGTCGTGCGGCCACATGAAGATCATCGCGTTGTGCGCCGTGCAGCCGCCGAGCGTGGCCGCGCGCGGATACAGCACGCCGCGGCCCGCGTCGTACTTCGGATCGCGCGCCTGCTGCGCCTCGTCACCGTAGTGGCGCACGTGGAAATTCCAGCTCATCGCGGGGTTCTCGCAGGCGAAGGCGTGGAAGGCCGGCACGTCGTAGTCATCGGGCATCCTCGCTTCACGCCGTTCGGCCGGCGCGCGCGGATCGCTGCCGGCCTCGATCAGGAACACGCGCCGTCCCGACTCGACGAGGCGCGCCGCGAGCGTGCCGCCGCCCGCACCCGAGCCGACGACGACGTAGTCCCACGCGTCGCTCTCCGCTTCCACCATCAAAACGTCTTGATGAACGCGATCAGCGCACGCTTGTCGTCGTCGGAGAGTTCGGGTTCGTGACCGAACGCCTGCTCGTCCGGCGTCAGGCCGTCCTGCCGATTGAAGGCCGCGGTCCCGAAGTAGTGGCCGCGGTTGACGACGAAGTCCGGACACTTGCTGAGCTTCATCAGCGGGTCGCGCAGGTTCCTGAACGTCGCGCTCGTCTGGTCCGGCGTCGGATTCGGCGGCAGCTTCAACAGGTCGACCTTGAGTCTGACGAGGAAGTGGCCGACGTCCGCGATCTGCGCCGCCTTGTCGCCGACGTCGTCGCTCTCGGCGCGCAGCTTGGTGTTCGCGAGCAGGCCGACCGGCATCCCCGGCGGGATCGGGCCGAGCACGACGCTGCCGCCGTCGCCGCCGATCCACGGGAACCAGCGATGCACCCAGTCCTGCAGCGGCCGCAGGGCCTCGGGCACGAAGCCGCGCGGGATCGTGATGTTGCTGACGCGATCGGTGCGATCGATCGTGCCGGGCAGCTTGTCGCCGAGCAGCTTGTCGCGCTCGCGCTTCTCGGGCCACAGCATCTGCTCGATCGACGCGTCGAAGGACTGCATGCGACCCGCGACCGACGGGTCGCCGTTGAACGGCCCGACCGAGTTGTTGAGCAGGAAGGGCGCGGTGGACCAGACGCTGATCAGCGACGGGACGCGCGTGTAGCCGCGGCCACCGGCCGGCATCGGATAGGCCATCGGATCGCCGGTGAACGGGTCGTAGATCGTGACCGTGCCGACGGACGGCAGTTGCTTGTAGCTCTGCGACGAGAAGTTGTCCCAGATGTTGCCCGCGAGCGCGTTCGTCGCGAGCGGGCTGCAGACGTTCGTCCGCAACAGCGTCACCGGAATGCGCGCGTCGGTCGACAAGTAGTTGTCGTCGAGGAAGTCCGGCGCCTTGACGATGGCGCGCATCGAGGCCTTGTAGTCGTCCGTCTGCGTGCGCTTCCAATAGCGCTTGAAGCAGTCCAGATAGGCGGCGCCGGCGCACTGGTTGGGGTCGATGTCGGCGGGCAGCGGCGGCGCCTTGCTCGAGTGACAGCGCGCGCAGGTGTCCGCGAAGACCTCCTTGCCGTGCTCGAGCATCGCGGCGTCCGACGCCAGGTACTGCGCGCCGTCCGGCGCGTCCTTCAGGTGGTCGGGCTGCGCCGCCTTGAGGAAGAACAGCGCGGTGTTCGGCGTGCCGGCCTCGGTCGCCTGCCAGTACGACGAATTCTTCTGCGCGACGGCGATGCGGATCGGCGTGATCGTCTTTCCGCCCGCGACCGCGTTGAAGTGCAGCAGCCATTCCTCGCTGAACAGGCCGATGTTGAGATACACGCGGTTCAGCGCGCCGAGCAGTCCGACCGAGTCGGCGCCGTCCTTGAGCACGTGCGGCGTCCAGGTCGTGTCCGGTTTCGCGAAGAACCCGGTCAGCGGCCCGTCCTTGATGAAGTCGTTGAACTGGCGGTTGTCGAGTTCGCCGCCCGCGAGCTTCTCGCGGCCGATCATCTTCGCCATGCCCATCCGCGCGAGGAACGAGTAGACGGCGTTCATCGTGCGCGGGTTGTTGATGCTGTCCGTGGACACCAGCGACGTGTCCATCGATCCCGGCCGATAGGTGTGCGTCAGCTGGAACATGAAGTTCTCTTTGCCGCCCGGCTTCTCCGAGTCGTAGATGAACAGCCGGTCCACCCACATGTATTGCGCGCCGACCGACGACGAGAGGTTCGCGTAGGTCGGATGTTCCGGGTCCGCCGGCGGATGGATCGGGCTCGGGCCGATGTGACAGAAGCCGCACGACATGCCGACGCGATACGGGCGCACCAGGTCGCGACGGTTGTAGTACGCCGGATCCTTGTAGTACTTCTCGGCGTCCCAGTCCTTCGCGGCCTTCTCGTCGAATGCCGGGTTCGGGAACAGCCGCAGTCCCGCGATGCCCGTCGCGTAGCCGTAGTACGAGCCGACCGGCAGCTTCCTGCCGTTGCCGATGTCCTTGCCGCGGGCGCCGATGGCGACGCCCGGATACTTGGCCTCGTTCTCGAACGGATCCGCCGCGCAATCCTTGCTGCGGCGGTCGAGCCACAGGCCGAAGCGCTCGGGATCGCCGCCGGTGGCGTGCTCGAAACAGGGCTCGTTGACGAGTCCGAAGAACTTCCAGCGGTTGTCCCGCGAGTAACCGAGCTCGGGGTGCGAGCTGATGACCTTCAACAGGTCGAACGCGCCGAACGTGTAGTCGGTCATCTGCGTCCAGAAGCGGTCGTTGCCGCCGCTCCAGACGAGCCACATGTTGCGCCCCTTGATCTCTTCGGGAGACAGCGCGACGCCGTTGTCCATGTCGTGGAAGTAGTCCTCGTCCGCGTGGACGAAGGACGCGGCCTCGCGGCCGGCGAGCTTCGCTTCGTCGAGCACGGTCTCGGGTTGCGGCTGGTTCGTGCACGCCGCGAACAGCACCGCGCACAGCAAGCCCGGCAGAACGAAGACCGATCGGATGTTCGACGACGCCATCACCACCCCCTGAGCCGCGCGTGCCGTCGACTCGCCGATGCGCGGCTCTGCGGCCGCATGAACAGGCACCGGGAGACAGCCGCCACTCGGGCGACCGGGTCACGCTGTTGTTGTCGTGGCCCGCGGCCGCAAGGGCCGCGGCACAGGCCCGTTCACCTGCGCCGACGGGCGTGCAAACGGCGCGAAAGTACGCGCAGAACGCGTCTTTTTGCAAGGGACACGGCGGGACTTGAGTGCGCTTGCCGTCCTCGGGGCGCGCGCATCACTAACATTTGTTATTATCCAGTTCGTTAGTAACTCGCCTCCACGCCGGATCCCGCATGGCCGTCCAGTACCGCAACTTCGGCTTCCTCCTGAAGGAACTCGGCCGCCTCTACACGAAGCGCTACGAGGAGCGCGCCCGCTCGTTCGGCCTGACGCTGATGCAATGCAAGGCACTCGTGCATCTCGCGAAGAACGAGGGCGCGAGCCAGAAGCGCCTGTGCGAGCTCGCCGACATCGAACCGATGGCGATGGTCCGCATCGTCGATCGCATGGCGGCCGACGGCTGGATCGTGCGCGAGAGCGATCCCCTCGATCGTCGCGCGCACAGCCTGCGCACGACGCCGAAGTCGAAGCCGGTGTACGACCGCATCTGGGAGATCGCCGACGAGACGCGCAACGAGTTCATGGGCGACCTGAGCGCCGCCGAGCGCCGGACGTTCATGAGCCTGTTCGAGCGCATCCACGCGACGGTGCTCACGCTCGACCCGGTCGACACGTCGACCGCGTCGCCGGCGCGCGCGGATCCGGCGCGCGCCGCGCGCAAGCCACCCGCCCCCCGCAAGCCGTCGGCGCGACGCGCGACGAGCCACTCCGCATGAGCACTGACATCGATTCTCAAGATCCTGCCGAGCGCGACCCCGTGGTCGCCGCATCGCACGCGACGTCCGACGCAGTGCTCGACGAGCCGCCGCGACGCTCGCGGCGCCGGCAGCTGCGCTTCGGCCTCATGGTCGGCGTGCCCGTCGTGCTCGTGGTCGCGGCCGCCGTCGTCTGGCTGCTCGGCGGGCGGTACGAGGAAACGGACGACGCCTACGTGCGCGCGGCGATGGTCGCGGTCAGCGCGGACGTGGCCGGTCGCGTCGTCGAGATCGCGGTGCACGAGAACCAGGTCGTCAAGCCCGGCGACCTGCTCTTCCGCCTCGACGACGCGCCCTTCGTGATCGCGGTCCAGGAAGCCGAGGCGCATCTCGCCCAGGCGAAGCTCACGGTCGCGCAGATGAAGGCGACCTATCGCCAGCGCCATGCCGACGTCATCGCCGCGCAGTCGACGGCGGCCTATCAGGAGCACGAGTTCGAACGCCAGAACGGTCTTCTCGCTGCCGGCATCGCATCGCGCGCCCAGGTCGATCAGCTGCGCAATGCGAGCGACACCGCGCGCCAGCAGGTCGCGGCGTCCGAGCAGCAGGCGCAGGCCGCGCTCGCCGCGCTCGGCGGCGATCCGTCCACGCCGGTCGACAAGCATCCGTCGGTCCAGCAGGCACAGGCCGCCCTCGATCGCGCGAAGCTCAACCTGTCCTACACGCGCGTCACCGCGCCGACCGGCGGCGTCGTGACGAAGGTGGAACAACTGCAGGTCGGCAACTACCTGAACGCCGCGGTGCCCGCGTTCGCGCTGGTGTCGACCACCGACGTCTGGATCGAGGCGAACTTCAAGGAGAACCAGCTCGCGCACATGCATGCGGGCCAGGCCGCGAAGATCGCGGTCGACGGCTTCCCGGACCACGATCTGCGCGGGCGCGTCGCGAGCCTGTCGCCCGGCACCGGTTCGACGTTCTCGATGCTGCCGCCGGAGAACGCGACCGGCAACTGGGTCAAGGTCGTGCAACGCCTGCCGGTGCGGGTGACGCTCGAGGACGCACGGGTCGCGGCCACGCTCCACACGGGCCTGTCCGCGACGGTCACGGTCGACACGCAGCATCGACGCTCGTTGACCGGGTCGCGCGACGTCGCGGTGGCGGAGCGCTGAGCACCCATCGTGGTCGGCAAGCTCCTCGCCGTGCGCGCGGGCTCGGGCATCGAGCATCGCGGTCTCGTGACCGCGTCGGTGATGCTCGCGTCGATCATGCAGGCGCTCGACAACACGATCGCGAACGTCGCGCTGCCGCGCATGCAGGGCAGCCTGTCCGCGACGCAGGACCAGATGGCGTGGGTATTGACGTCCTACATCATCGCGGCCGCGATCATGACGCCGCTGACCGGCTGGCTCGCGAGCCGCTTCGGCCGCAAGCGCGTCTTCATGATCTCGATCGTCGGCTTCACGATCGCGTCGGTGCTGTGCGGCATCGCACAGTCGCTGCCGCAGATGGTCGTCTTCCGGCTGTTGCAGGGGATCGGCGGCGCCGCGCTCGTTCCGCTGTCGCAGGCCGTGCTGCTCGACATCAATCCGCCGGAGCGGCACGCGCGCGCGATGTCGATCTGGGGCATGGGCGTCGTGCTCGGACCGATCCTCGGGCCCGCACTCGGCGGCTGGCTCACCGAGAACTACGAGTGGCGCTGGGTCTTCTACATCAACGTGCCGTTCGGGATCCTGTCCTTCCTCGGCATCTCCGCGTTCCTGCGCGAGACGTCGAAGAAGGAAGGCGCGTTCGATTTCATGGGCTTCGCGACGCTGTCGCTCGCGATCGGCTCGTTCCAGCTGATGCTCGACCGCGGCCAGATCAAGGACTGGTTCGCGTCGACCGAGATCTGGATCGAGGCGACGGTCGCGGCCGTCGCGTTCTATCTGTTCATCGTGCACATGGCGACGACCGACAAGCGACCGTTCGTCAGCATCGCGTTGTTCAAGGATCGCAACTTCCTGACCGGGATGTTGTTCATCTTCGTCGTCGGCGTCGTGTTGTTCGCGACGCTGGCGCTGCTGCCGCCGTTGCTGCAGGAACACTTCGACTATCCGGTCTTCACGACCGGACTCGTCACCGCGCCGCGCGGCATCGGCACGCTGCTGGCGATGCTGATCGTCGGACGCCTGTCCGGACGCATCGACGCGCGCTACGTGATCGCGTTCGGCTTCATGCTGGTCACGTATTCGCTGTGGAACATGACGGGCTTCTCGCTGCAGATGGACAGCCGGCCGATCGTCTGGTCCGGCGTGTTCCAGGGACTCGGGACCGGCTTCGCCTACGTGCCGCTCGCGGCGATCGCGTTCGCCACGCTCGGACCCGTCTACCGCAACGAGGGCGCGGCGATGTTCAACCTGATGCGCAACATCGGCAGCTCGATCGGCATCTCGGTCGTCGAGACGCTGCTCACGCGCAACACGCAGATCGCGCACGCCGCGCTCGCCGAACACATCACGCCGTATGCCGGCGCGGCGGCGCAGATGTCGGGCAGCGCAGCCGCCGCGGCCTCGCCCGCGGCGTCGACCGCTCTCGCGATGGTCGACCATCGCGTGTTCGAGCAGGCGGCGATGATCGCCTACAACGACGACTTCAAGCTGATGATGGTCTTGTCGGCCTGCGTCGTCCCCTTCGTGTTCCTCTTGCGCCGTACCGCGCCGCGCCGCGGTGAGGCCGCGCACGCACCGGTCCTCGAATAGCATGCGTCGCTTCGCCCTCCATTGCGCGCTCGTCGGCACGGCCGCGCTCGCGCTCGCCGCGTGTGCCCCCGTCGGTCCCGACTTCGAACGACCGGCGCCGCCGACCGTCTCCGCGTATCGGCCGACGGTCGAAGACCCGACGCCGGCGGCCTCCACGCAGGACCGGATCGCCGACGACTGGTGGCGTGCGTTGCACGCGCCCGCGCTCGACCGCCTGATCGACGAGGCCTTCGCCCGCAACCCGACGCTCGCCGAGGCCGAACACACGCTCGCCGCGGCCCGCGAGGCGGCGACTGCGGAGCGCGGGACACGGCTGCCGCAGATCGACGGCACCGCGAGCGCGGGGCGCCAGAAGTACGGCAAGCAGTTCCTCGGACCGCTCGCGGCGCCGCCGCCATTCACCTACTACGGCCTCGGCGCCGCGATCGGCTATCGGGTCGACTACCTCGGCGGCGAGGCGCGCTCGATCGAACAACGCGATGCCGAGTCGGAGGTCCGACGTCAGCAATACCGTGCCGCGACGCTGACGATCGCCGGCAACATCGTGCGCGAGGCACTCGCGATGGCGCAGGCGCGCGAACAGTTGCGGACCATCGAAGGCCTCGTCGCCGACGACCGTCGCAACGTCGCGCTCGTGCAGCAGTCCTTCGATGCGGGCTCGGGAACGCGCGTCGATTTGTTGTCCGCGCAGAGCCAGCTCGCGAGCGACGCCGCGTTGCTGCCGCCGGCGCGCCGGGCGCTCGACGCGTCCCGCCACGCGCTCGCCGCGCTCGCCGGGGGCTTCCCGGCGGACACGACGGTCCCCGAGTTCGCGCTCGCGGACTTCACGCTACCGGAGTCCCTGCCGGTCTCGCTGCCGTCGACGCTCGCGCGTCGGCGTCCCGACATCCTGGCGGCCGAGGCGCAGTTGCACGCGGCGACCGCGGCCGTCGGCGTCGCGACCGCCGACCTGTATCCGCGCATCACGCTCGACGCCGGCGGCGGCCCGCAGTCGCTGACGCTCGCATCGCTGTTCGACCGCGGCAACCTCGTCTGGAGTCTCGCGAGCGGGCTCGCCGCGCCGCTCTTCGACGGCGGCACGCGCCGCGCGCGCCAGCGCGAGCGCATCGACACGATGAAGGCGAGCGCCGCGCACTACCAGGCGACCGTGCTCGACGCGGTCCGCCAGGTCGCCGACGCCCTCGCCGCGATCGAGCACGACGCGGAGTTCGCGGACGCGCAACGACGCACGCTCGACGTCGCCGAGCAGAGCGTGGACCTCGCGCGGCGCAGCTACGAGGCGGGCAACAGCGGGGTGCTCACGGTGCTCGACGCCGAACGCATCGTCCAGCGCGCGCGCCTCGACGATCTCCGGGCGCGCGTCCAGCGCTACGGCGACGCGATCGACCTGTACATGAGTCTCGGCGGTATCGCGACCGATCTCGGGGCGCAGCCGCGGTCACAGGCGGCCCTGTAGGAACAGCATCGTCGAGCGCGGGCGGGCGCCGTACGCCGCATCGAGCGCCGACGGCGCGTCGATGAGGCCGACGAGGCCGCCCACGCTCCATCGCAGCGGGCCGGCCTTCGCGAAGTCGTACAGGTAGCCGACCGAGAGCTTCCGGATGCGGAACGCGCGGCCATGCAACGGGTCGCCCTCGCCGAACAACTCGCTGTTCGTGACCTGCTCCGCGCGCGCGAAGAACGTGTGCTCGTCGCGCAGCGACCACGTCGACTCGAGGAGCCAGCCCGGTTCGCTCGCGTTCGTCGACGGGCCGAGCTTGCGGTTGCGGCCGTACGCGAGCGTCGTGGCCCACTGCACGTCGCCGCGATCGAGATGGACCGTGACCGACCCGGTCGTGCGCCGCACGCGCACGTCGGGTTCGAGTTGTTCCGGACTCTTCAGGTCGCCGTGGCTCACCTGCATCGACAGCGCGGGCAGCGGGTAGTAGGAAAGCCGCGCCGACCACGAGTCGAAGCGCCGGGTCTCGATGTTCCAACGGGCCTGGTCGGGCTCGCGACCGTTGAACCACGAGGCTTCCATCTGCCACGGTCCCCGGCTCGCGCCGAGCGTCGCGACCCCGTAGGTGATGTGCGTCGAGTCGAGCCAGTGATGCGTGAGCGGCGCCTCGGGAATGCGCATGCCCGAGAAGCGATGCATGAAGGCCGACGGACCGAGCGCCGGTTCTCCGGGAAGCCCGGCGTAGACGAAGGCCGAGGCGTCGGCACCGAGCGGCACGCTGTACGAGGTCGACAACTCCATGAACAGGTCGTGGGGATGCTGGCGATCGACGAGCGGCGTTCGTCCGTCGGCGGTCTCGCCGGTCTGGAAGAGCAGCGGGTAACCGCGCCGACCCTGGGTCGGATCGAGCGACAGCATCGTGCGCAGCCCGAGCGTTCCCGGCCCGACGCGCCGGTCGCCCATCAGCATGAACATGCTCTGGATGAAGACCTTGCCGCCGCCGCGGGGACCGGTCTGGCGGTCCGCGACGACGTTGAGCAGACCGTGCGTCATCAGCGACCAGTCTCCTGCCGCGAAGTGCAGGCCCGCCATCGGCGTCGCGTCGGGCTGCCACGACGTGCCCGAGCCTTCGCGCGTCATCGGATGCGGACCGAAAACGCCTTGCATCGGCATCGGGTCGTGCGGGTCCATCGGCATGGAGTCCGTCGACTGCATGTCGTGTCCCTGCATCGAGTGCATGTCGTGATCGGGGATGGCGGGAGGCGGTGTCGTCTGCGCGCACGCCGGCAGCGGCGCGCCGGCGAATGCACCGACCACGACGACGGTCGGCAGGGATCGAGCGAGGAATCTCATCAAAGCGCTCCTGAGCCGGACTTCGGAGAAGCCGGCGAAAGGGAGAGAGGCGACGGCGGCGCGACGCGCGCGCCGTCGGTCCGGTCTCGGCGCGCGGCCGAGCCGATGCGTGACGTCAGTCTTCGGTGGTCAGGCCGAGCGGGGAGGTCGCTCGAGACCGGCGGCGACGCCGGCGGGGACCGACGCGGGGAGGAAAGGCGCGAAGAATCCGGCGAGCGGCATCGGACTGAATTCACGCAGGCCGCTCGGGACGGCCGTCCACGTGCAGCAGGCACCGCACTTGGCGAAGGAATGGCCACCGTCGTGGCCGTGTCGTTCGGGTCGGCTCGCGTCGCTCGTCGCGGTCAATCCGCTCCGATGATCCATCGACGCGATCGGCGCCTCGTGCGTCGCGCCTTGGTGAGCGCCACGGGCCTCGACGACCCGGTCGGACGGGCCTGCGCCGCACGCGCTCATCGACACGGCCGCGAAACACTGCAGCGGAATGGCCGCGACGAGAAGGCAAGTCAGGACGAAGCGAAGCATGCGGGGAAGTCTACCTTCTGTCCGGAAGACATCCCCCGTCGCCTCGCGCTTCGCGATCAGCTCACGCGATCTCGCGCTCGACCACGACGCCGTCGAGCCCTTTCGCGAAGCGGCGCTTCTGCGCGCCGTGCACCGGCCCATGCTCGTCCCAGGGCCAGCCGCCGAACTGCGTGCGCTGATAGTCCGCGAACGCCTGCTCGAGCTCGGCGCGCGTGTTCATCACGAACGGCCCGTACTGCGCGACGGCCTCGGCGATCGGACGCCCCTGCAGCAGCAGGAACTCGCTGACGGCCTCCCCGTTGACGAGCTCGACGTCGGCGTCCGCGCGCAGTTCGAGCATCGCGTGCGCGTCGACGTTCGTGCCGCCGACGGTCACCGACGAGCCGACGAAGAAGTAGAGCGCGCGCTTCGCATCGCGACTCGCCGCCTTCGGCAACGTGAAGCGAGCGCCCGGCTCCATGCGCATCGTCCAGATCGCGACGTCGGCGTCCGCACGCGCCGCGTACGAATGCGGCGGCGGCGCGAGCGGGGCCGCGTCGCCGAAGCGGCCGGCGATCGACGTCACGGTCGTCGCGCGTCCGGCGTCGTCCACGACGCGACGCGTCGGCACGTCCTCGGCCCAGAACATCGTGAAGTGCGGGTCGACCATCTTGTTCGCGGCCGGCAGGTTCAGCCAGATCTGGAACAGCTCGAGCGGGTTGTCGCGCTCGGCTTCGAGCAACGGGAACATCTCCGAATGCACGATCCCCTTGCCCGCCGTCAGCCACTGCACGTCGCCGTGGCCGAAGCGCGCGGCCGCGCCGAGCGAGTCCGCGTGATCGATCAGCCCGCGCCGGACGATCGTGACGGTCTCGAAGCCGCGATGCGGATGCGACGGGAAGCCCGGCACGGTCTCGCCGTGATACATGCGCCAGCCGTCCTTGCCCGCAAAGTCGCTGCCGATCTCGCGTCCCGCGAGCGAGGCCTTCGGACCGAATGCGCCGTTACCTTGCGGATACGCGTCGTCGTGATACGCGCAGAACAGGAAGGGATCGATCGTCGGCCACGGGAAGGCGAGCGGCTTGCGCTGGAGGATCGGGCTGGTGGACATGAGGGACTTCCTTTCTTGACGGGTCGCGTTGCCGAACGCCCGCAGATGAAGGCGACTCGCCCGGTTGCAACACCCGTCAGAGCGGACCGAGCACGCGCAACAGCACGTCGTCGAACGCGCGCGGATCCTCGATGTGCGGGATGTGGCCGACGCCGGGGATCACGTCGAGCGTCGAGCGCGCGAGCCAGCCCTGCAGCGCCGCGCCTTGCGCGAGCGGCGTGATGTCGTCCTCGGCGCCCCAGATCATCCGCACGGGCGGACGGCCGCTCGACCACGCGCGCAACTGCTCGACGTCGAGACTGGCAGCGCCCTCGCAAGCCGCGTGCGCGAACGTCGCGGCCCAGTCCCCGAGGTCCGCGCTGAAGCCGCGTCGCGCGAACGGGATGCGATAGGCGGGCAGCAGCGTCTCGTCGATGCGTTCCTTGCGATGGACGAAGCTGCGCAGCATCGTTCCTGTCAGGCCCGGATGAGTCGCGGTCGCGCCGACGAGTGCCGTGCGGACCGGCCGATGCGACAGCAACGCATCGACGAGCGGCACATCGGTGCAGCGCGGCGGCTCGCCGGCGGGGCCGAGGCCGAGCGCGGGGTCGACGAGGACGAGGCGCGCGATGTCGTCTCCCCCACGCAGCGCCGCTTGCAGCGACGGGCCCGCGCCGAACGAGTGGCCGAGCAGCGTCACCGGCCGGTGCAGCGTCGCGATCACCGCGAGGATGCGCGTCGCCTGCGCATCGCGCCGGTAATCGACGCTCCCGTCGGAGGCCGCACGCGTGAGCCCGAACGGCGGCAGGTCGATCGCGACGACCTGCCATCCGTGGGCGACGAGCGTCGTCGGCACGTCGAACCACGTGCCGCTCCATGCGCCGGTGCCGTGAACGAGCACGACGACCGGATCGGTGTCGCGGCCCCACGTGCGGACGTACACCGACACGCCGCCGACCGCGACCCAACGGCCCTGCCCGTTCGCGATCGTCTCGGCGCTCTGCGTCTCGCGCGCGATGCGCTCGCGTTGCGTGTAGACGACCCAGCCGAGGACCGCGAGCGCGACGAGCGCGACGACGAGGACGACGCCCTTCAACGTCTTGCGAACGACGCGCGCGATCGACGAGCCCTTCATCAGTAGTCGTACACGTGTTCGACGACGACGCCGGGTTCGCGATCGATCCGGCGCAGCACGTCCGCGAGCCGCGCGACCGGGACCGCGAACACGACGCGTCGGCGGCCGGGGCGCGTGACGATCGGCTGCGCGAACAGCGTGCGCACGTCGGCCGCGGTCCAGTCGTCGCCGACGAGCACGCTGACGACGATGTCGTCGTCGTTGCCCGCGATCGCGCGAAAGTCGATTCCCTGCGCGGCGAGCCAGCGCGCATAGGTCGTGAAGCCTTCGTAGCGCGGGACCGTCGCGACGATGCCCTGCGGACCGGCGTCGTCGAGTTGCGCGAAGTCGCGATGCGCGGCGTCGACGGTCGGCGCCCGGTCGAGCACGACCGCGGTGACCGGCTTCGGCGCGTCGTAGAGCGACGTCGTGCCGAGCTTGATCAGCCGCGCATAGCCTTCCTTGACGAGCAGTTCGGACGTGAGCGCGAAGCGCCGTTCCCAGCGCCGGATCGCGTCGGGACCGCCGAGCGGCACGTCGGACCACAGGGACTTGAAGCGACGCCAGAAGTCGAAGCGGTACCACGGGTCGATGCGGATGAAGTCGACGTAGTCCTGCGCGTAGCGCGCGGCGAACGCCTCCTCCGGTGTCTTCGGTCCCGTGCGCGTCGCTTCCGCGAGCCGGCCGACCGTGTGCTCGTAGATCCCCTTCATCGTGTACTCGACGGTCGTGCTCGTTCCGATCACCATCACCATCGCGTGATAGCCGCCGTTGAACGGGAAGCGCGCGATCTCGTGATTGACCGCCGCATAGCCCTGCCAGAACTGGCCGATGTGGGCGAAGAGCGGGAACGCGCTCGGCCGCGCGTCCGTCGCGAGAAAGGCCGCGTATTCGGCGGGACTATGGACGAGGAACCACTCCGGGAAGGTCAGGAAGGTCTGGTCCGCGCCGCGCACGTGTTCGGGCGGCGTCAACGGTGCGCGCGGCGTCGGGTCCGCCGCACCGTCGCGCGCGCAGGCGAACACGAGCCCGACGAGGAAGAGCCCGCGTCGCAGGCGCATCAGGTCGGAACGCGTTGAGACGTCGCGGCGGACGTCGTGCCCTGCACGACGCGCGGCCGCTTGATGAAGCAGAACAGCGTGTTGTCGGTGGGATCGTTCGCCTGCAGCAGGCGATGTCCCGCGTCGTCGAAACCCGCCGCATCGAGGCGCTCGACCCAGGTCGCGGCCGACTCGAAGTAGCGCAACTCCTTCGTGTTCGTCTCCCAGGTCTCGCCCAGGCCCGCGTTGAAGACCGTGTGCGCGAGCGCGACGAGCGCCCGCAGGTCCTCGTCGCGGACGTCGTGGTCGCGCACGACGAACGCGCCGCCCGGTCGCAGGATGCGGTGGACCGACGCGACGAACGGACCGAGCGTCTCGACCGTCATGTGATGCAGGCCGACCCAGCAACCGACGAAGTCGACGCTCGCGTCGGGGATCGCGGACGGCGCGATCGGCGCGTAATCGGCGAGCGGCAGATGCGGTCCGAGCTTCGCGAGTTGTCCCCGTTCCATCAGGTCCGGCGGCGAGAATGTCGGCGGCTTCTCGTCGATGAACCAGCGCGGTCCGGTCAGCGTCAACGCCTTCGCGAGCCCGCGGTAGTAGCGACCCTTCGAGCCGATCTCGACGTAGCCGTCGAACGCCGTGCGGCCGCCGAGCACGGCGACCGTCTGCCGCGTCATCTCGTCCTTCTGCTTGAAGAGCGCGGGCAACGCATAGGTGAGGTCGGCGAGCGCCGGCTTGATCGTCGGGATCTCGCGCTGCATGTGGCGATAGATGCTCTCCTCGTCGCGATGCTGCCGACACGCCTCGCCGATCAGGTGATGAAGACGGTCTTCCGGCATCGTGTTGAAGACGGCCTGCAGGAAGCGATAGAACGCGTCGGAGAGACGCACGTCGCCGAAGATGCGATGGAAGTCGGTCGGCGGCGTCGGCTTCGCAGGCGGCGTGCCGCGATCGAGCCACGCGCGGTAGTACTTGTCCCAGAGCACGTTCGTGAAGCGGAAGTTCGGATCGATCTCCCACTTCAATGCGAACAGGTCCGCGGCCTTCGGATACGCGCGATGGAATTGCTCGACGGTTCCGTGCGGCTGGTACGGCAGGTAGTAGGTGCCGCCGACCGACAGCACTGCGTCGATCAGTTCGCGCGTCCAGACCGCGACGCGGCTCTTCGCGTTCTCGCGGGTGCGCTGCTTGTGATACAGCACGAACGCGAACGTCTCGGTCGGCGCCCAGGACATCAGCGTGTGCGTGTCGGGCATCGCATGCCGGATCGACACGTTGAGCGCGTTGACGCGATGACGGTTGAGCACGTCGGCCATCAAGGGCACGAAGTCCATCAGGCGTTCGACCGGCACGAAGTACTCCTGCAGCACGTAGGTCCGGTGCAGGCGCGTCGGCGGCTCGAGTTCCGCGACGTCGTAGCCGGCCTCGTAGTTGCGCCAGTGGACTTTCCTGCCCAGGTAGAGCAGCGGATCGACGAATCGCTCGCGACGCCACTTGCCGGTCGGCGTTTCCGAGACCGCCCAAAGAAAGTATTGATGCAGCGGGTAGGACGAGCGCAGCGGCTGCATGCGGTCCGCGGTCGTCGCGCGCTCGTCGGTCTCGGCCCAGGTGACGGCGCGCACCGTCGAATAGTGCGGCGCATACAGGTCCGCGTTGTGGAAGACGGCCTTCGCATTGCCGCGCACGTGGCCCTTGAAGAAGGCCCAGTAGTCGGCGAGCGGCATCACCCGGTCACTGCGCTTGACGCGCTTGTTCTCGGCGAGATCGAGCTCGATCTCGACGACGACGCCGAGCGCGCCGTAGCCGCCGATCGCGCCGAAGAAGAGTTCGCTGTTGACCTCGCGGCTCGCGGTCACGAGCGCGCCGTCGTGCAGCACGAGCTGGATGCGGCGGACCGACAACACGAGCGGACCGAGGCCGACGTAGCGGCCGTGGCAATTCACCCCGAGCGCGCCGCCGACCGTGAAGTTCGCGTAGGTCTGCATGATCTTCACCGACAGTCCGTGCGGATCGATGAAGGCCTGGATGTCGCACCAGCGCACGCCGGGTTGCACGACGATGACCCGCTCCTGCGGCGAGAACGACACGATGCGGTTCATCGAGCGCAGGTCGAAGTGCAGGCTGTTCGGACTCGCGGTCTGCCCGCCCATGCTGAAGCGCCCGCCGCCGATCGAGACCGGTCCGCTCGTGCGCCGCAAGGCTTCCTGCACGTCCTCGATCGTCGACGGCGCGACGATCGCCATCACGCGGACCGGATTGAGCTGGGTGATGTCGTTGACGATGTGGTGGTTGGTCATGTCCGGACTCAGGAGCCGACGACGCGATAGTGCAGACGATGGCCGGGCCGGCCGCCGTAGCGCTCCGCCCGCGGGTGCGACGGGCCGAAGCCGCAGGTCGCGATCAGATACACCGCGCCGACGACGGGCACGAGCACGACGAGCAGCCACCACGCCGAACGGCCGCGGTCGTGGAGGCGCCGTCCCCACACCGAGATCAGGAACAGCGTCGTGATCGCTGCCAGCGGCAGGTCGAACGGCGGCCCGGGCGAGCGGCCCGCGGCGATCGTCGCCCACAGGAGGATCGGCAACGCGACGAGGTGGCGCAGCCAGAACGCCGCGCGGATCAGGCGCCCGGTGGTCTTCAGCTCGGCGAGCCAGTGCATCGAAGGACGAAGGGGTTGAGCGAGCGCCCTAGATAAGCGACTTCGCCGGAAAAATCCACCGCGAGCGCGTCGAGTGTGCGTTCCGCGTCACGCCGCCGCGGCGGTCGGCGCGGTGCGGCGCTCGAGTTCGGCGACGAGGTGCTGCACGACGAGACGGATCATGTAGATGCCGATGCCGGGGTTCTGCAGATAGAGCGTGCTCAGCGCCTCGCTCGTCATCGTGTGCATCACGCAGTTCGTATCGCAGACGACGGTCGCCTTGCGCGTATGGGCCTGCGTGAAGAGGCCGATCTCGCCGAACATCTCTCCCGGCCCGTAGCCCGGGCCGCCCAGCTCCGGGGACGAGACGTGGCCGCGGTTGAGGTAGTAGATCTGGTCCGCGGGATCGCCCTGGCGAAACAGCACCGTGCCGGCCTTGAAGGTCCGACGCTTCATGTAGGGCAGCAGCCACTCGCGCACCGCGTCGGCCGCGCGCAGCTCGTTGAGCTGTTTCATCGTGCGCCAGATCGACCACAGTCGCCAGCCGTTGATGCAGAACAGCGATGCCTGCAAGCCGAACAGGATCCAGTTGCGGTCGATCGTCATCTCGACGAGGAACATCACGTTCGCGATCATCGCGAGCACCCGCAGCGGCACCATCCGCCGCATCAGGTTGCTCGCCAGCGTGAGGGCCGCCCCGAGCGCGCCGAAGCCGAGTGCGATCGCGAGGCTCGGGGGAATGTCGAAGAGGGAGCTGATCGAGTTCATGGCGAAGACGAGGAGGAGGATTCAATAGGTCGCGCGGCCGCCGGACAGGTCGAACACCGCGCCGGTCGAGAACGAGCACTCGTCGGACGCGAGCCACGCGACCATCGCCGCGGCCTCGTCGACCTCCAGGAAGCGACCCATCGGGATCTTCGACAGCATGTAGTCGATGTGGGCCTGCGTCATCGAGTCGAAGATCGCGGTCTTCGCCGCGGCGGGCGAGACCGCGTTGACGAGCACGCCCTTCGTCGCGAGTTCCTTGCCGAGCGACTTCGTCAACGCGATCAGACCGGCCTTCGACGCGCTGTAGTGCGAGGCATTCGGATTGCCCTCCTTTCCCGCGACCGACGCGATGTTGACGATGCGTCCGTAGCCCTTGGCGATCATGTGCGGCACGAGTGCGCGACAGGTCAGGTAGGGCGCGACCAGATTGACGTCGACCACGCGCCGCCAGATCGCGGGCTCGAGTTCCCACGTCACCGCGTTGCCGCCGGTGATGCCCGCGTTGTTGACGAGGATGTCGACGCGGCCGAAGGAGTCGATCGCGGCGGCGG